>FUFK010063741.1_pt1 | contig 13117 bp, 11 predicted proteins | sample 1021851 | NCBI WGS metagenome assembly FUFK01 (sample SAMEA51879418, study PRJEB19060) | metagenome | reverse complement strand
GTTGTGGTTGAAGGCCTAACGGCTGGAACTGAAATGTTTTGTTGTGTAACGCACGATAATTCAACTTTCACGCTGACTGCGGGTGCAGATGTACCAATTGGGCATAAGATAGCTCTTAAAGATTTAAAAAACGGTGATACAGCAGTTAAATATGGGGAAGATATTGGTAAAATAATTGCTGACATCCCCAAAGGCGGACATGTTCACACACATAATTGCAAAACCAAACGCTGGTAAGGATAGAAAAATGGCATCAAAATATTCAAATATAACATTTAAAGGTTTCCGAAGAGAAAACGGGCGTGTTGGCGTTAGGAACCATGTTTTAATACTACCAGTCGATGACATTTCAAANGCNGCATGTGANGCTGTCGCCAATAATGTNAAAGGTACTATGGCNATNCCTCATGCTTATGGNCGGNTGCAATTTGGNGAAGATNTGGAAGTACATTTTCGNACAATGATNGGTACAGGCAGNAATGCNAATGTNCATTCNGTTGTNGTNATTGGNATTGAACCTGATTGGACAAAACGAATTGCTGATGGAATTCGTGAGACNGGTAAAGAAGTTGCNGAATTCTCAATTGAGCAAAAAGGTGACTTTGAAACTATAAGAGCAGCAAGTTGGGCCGCGAAAGACTTTGTTCACAAAGCAACTGAGGTACAGCGAGAAGAATGCTCTATTTCAGAACTTTGGGTTTCAACGAAATGTGGNGAAAGTGATACGACTACTGGGTTGGGTTCATGNCCAACCGTNGGNAACATGTATGACAAACTTTTACCCNAAGGAATTACAGGATTTTTNGGGGAAACATCAGAAATAACTGGTGCTGAGCATATTTGTCAAAAACGTGCTATCAATGAGGAAGTCGGTGAGCGTTGGTATAAAATGTGGAAGGCTTACCAAGATGATGTTATTTTCGCCCATCAGACGGATGATCTTTCTGATAGNCAACCGACCAAGGGTAATATACTTGGNGGNTTAACTACGATCGAAGAAAAAGCTTTGGGCAATTTAGAAAAAATTGGCAGAACGTCTCAATACATAGATATTTTAGATCCTGCAGAACAACCCAATTCAGGAAAAGGCCTGTATTTTATGGATAGCTCATCAGCGGCTGCAGAATGNGTGACCCTGATGGCAGCAGGTGGAGCTGTCATACATACATTTCCGACAGGACAGGGCAACGTAGTTGGAAACCCGATTGTACCTGTGATTAAAATTACGGCTAACCCAAGAACTGTCAGAACCATGGGTGAACATATTGATGTTGATGTGTCTGGTATTCTTCGAAGGGATCAAACAATCGATGAAGCAGGCGATGCTCTTATAGATATGATCCGAAGAACAGCCAATGGTAGAAACACTGCGGCAGAAGCACTTGGTCACCGTGAATTTTCTATGACAAAACTCTATAGAAGTGCTTAAATGAGTTAAATTTGGTGGCTGCTTTGCAGCCGCTAATTAACAAGAGGTTTCAAATGTCTTTAGAGACCAGGGTATCTATTGCTGAAGCTGAACAATTAATAAAAGAAGCTTTTCTTAGAAACGGTGTAAAGGAAGCCGTTGCAGTGTCAGTTTCAACCGCTCTTGTTGCTGCCGAGGCTGAGGGACAAGTTGGGCATGGATTTTCGCGAGTAAAAGATTATCTCGCTCAAGTTAAATCAAAAAAAATCAATGTAGATGCTAANATTAAAATAGAACACCCTAAGCCAACGTCTATTTCAATAGATGCTGATTATGGCTTTGCATATCCTGCTCTTGACCAAGCTATTTCTGAGGGTGCCTTGACCGCAAAAGAATATGGAAGTGCTATAGTATCAATTTTCAACTCACATCATTGTGGGGCGTTGTCTGTACAGGTTGAAAAAATTGCTAAGCAGGGTCTAATTGGAGTGATGATGGCAAATACACCCAAGGCAATTGCCCCTTGGGGTGGTAAAGATCCATTTTTTGGGACTAATCCAATAGCTTTTGCGGTCCCACGAATAGCAAACGATCCGTTAGTTATAGATTTATCCTTATCCAAGGTTGCCCGTGGGAAAATAATGCATGCGAAAAAGGTAAATACTGAAATACCAGAAGGTTGGGCATTGGATAGTTCAGGAAAACCGACGACTGATCCTGATCAAGCCTTAAAAGGATCAATGTTGCCTATTGGGGAGGCTAAGGGCAGTGCATTGGCCCTAATGGTTGAAATATTAGCAGCAACATTTTCTGGTGGGAGGCCGAGTAACGAAGCCAGTTCATTTCTCGATCCGGATGGCGATCCACCAGGTGTAGGTCAGTTTCTAATGTTTATAGACCCAGGAAAAGACAACGGCTCCTTTTATAAACGTTTAGAAAAATTGCTCATTGATATTGAGGAGATAGAAGGAGTTCGTTTGCCAGGTAACAGAAGACTTGAAGTAATAAATGAATCTTCAAAATTGGGACTTAAAATTCCTGATTACCTTTAAAATTATCTGATTTTTTATAAAATATGTGAGAATTAACTTGCTCTTTTGACAGTTATTGTTGCACGCTCCGTTTACCAAGAAGTTAGTCACTTCTTTAAGGGAGGAAAAAAATGACATTATTAAAATTTACGCGGCGTGCCGCTATTGCCGCATCCGCGGCTATGATGATTGCTGGCCCTGTCTCTGCAGGCGGGCATCAGGTAGTTGAGAGTATCCACTTTTTAATTCCTGGTGGCGCAGGTGGTGGTTGGGATGGAACCGCGAGAGGTACAGGTGAAGCACTCACTGGTGCAGGGCTTGTTGGTAGTGCGTCCTATGAAAACATGTCTGGTGGTGGTGGCGGTAAGGCCATCGGCTACCTTATCGAAAATGCTGATAGTTCTCATGGCACTCTAATGGTGAACTCAACCCCTATCGTTATTCGATCTTTAACAGGCGTTTTCCCACATAATTTTCGTGATCTAACATTAGTTTCTGGAACAATTGGAGACTATGCTGCTCTTGTGGTGAATTCCGATAGTAACTTNAATTCAATGGCTGACTTGATCAGTGCTTATGATGCAGATCCATCTGGGACAGCAATAGGCGGTGGATCAGTACCTGGTGGCATGGACCACCTTGTAGCGGCAATGGTCATGGAAGCAGCAGGAAAAGATGCTTTGAATGTAAAATACATTCCATATGACGCTGGTGGTAAAGCCATGGCTGCATTGCTATCTGGTGAAATTAAAGCTCTGTCAACTGGCTTTTCTGAGGCAGTAGCAATGGCACAAGCTGGGGAAGTAAAAATCTTAGGTGTTACTTCTGATGCGCGCGTTGATGCATTTGCAGATGCTCCGACAATGAAAGAACAGGGAATAGATACAAATTTTGTTAACTGGAGAGGGTTCTTTGCAGCTCCTGGTTTGCCAGCTGATAAGTTAGCTGCTTATCAAGACGCAATTGCTAAGATGTATGATACACCAGAGTGGGAAGCTGTTAGAGCTCGAAACGGTTGGGTAAATATACATAACCCAGGTGACAAGTTCCAAACTTTTCTTGAAGGTCAGGAAAAAGTTATTGGCGATCTTATGAAAAAATTAGGATTTTTGTAAGTTTACAGTAATCTTGTTGACGGCAGTTCTACTGCCGTCAATTTTTTTTGGGTGAGAGTGCATGCAATTAGATCGTTGGATCGCATTTGTTATTTTGTGTATTAGTTTAATCTATGGGTATGCAGCATTTTTTACTATGGATGAACTTTTAGCACCATTCATGAGGCGCAACCCAATCTGGCCAAGCACATTTCCCAAAATTCTATCTGTTTTAGCGGTTGTAACTTCGTTTGTAATTTTATTTAGGATTGAGCGTCCTATTGAAAAGAGTTCTTCTTCAGACATGGATCTGAGTGAGCTCAAAAACTATAAGATAAAAGAAGCAATTATTTTGCTAGCGTTAATGGTAGCCTATGCTTTGCTTTTGAGGCCGGCAGGTTTTTTGCTATCAACTATTTCATTTCTTAGTTTAGGTGGTGTAGTTTTAGGTGAAAGAAAAATTTATTTTCTAATTCCTATAACAGCTCTTGCGACGTTAATAATTTGGTATTTGGTTCAGGGTGTTTTAGGAATTTTTCTGAGACCTTTACCGTTTTTTCTTTGATGGGAAATTAAGATGCTCGAAGGTTTGTTNATTGGTTTAGGGGCTGCATTTTCTTTCCAAAACATTGTTATGGTAATTCTCGGATGCCTAATTGGGACATTTATCGGGATGCTGCCAGGTCTTGGCCCCATGTCCATAATAGCGATCATGATACCCGTTGCGATTACCATTGGAGATCCTTCGGCTGCATTAATTTTGCTAGCCGGCGTTTATTATGGAGCTATTTTTGGTGGATCAACATCCTCCATTTTATTAAACGCTCCGGGTGTTGCTGGCACAGTTGCAACGAGTTTTGATGGATACCCCATGGCGCGTCGAGGACAGGCTGGTAAGGCGTTAACCGTCGCAGCCATAGCGTCATTTGCAGGTGGAACAATTGGTGCTGTCTTATTGATGATATTTGCACCGGCTCTCTCAACCGTCGCTCTACTGTTTCACTCTGCCGAATACTTTGCACTAATGATTGTTGGCTTATCTGCAATCGCCGCATTTGCGGGCAGTGGAAATGTAGCAAAAGCAGTTTTAATGACTTTATTAGGCCTGATGATGGCAACGGTNGGGGAGGGTGCTCTTTTTAATATGCCCAGGTTCACAATGGGTTTGATGGACCTCCAATCTGGGTTTAGTTTTATCACTCTTGCTATGGCTATGTTTGCTTTACCAGAGGCTATATTTTTAGTAATGAACCCGGCTCGTTCTGTACAAGGTGGAAATAAAAACGACATAAAAGACCTACGTATTTCTCNTGAGGAAGGCCGTCAGATTGCACCTGTTATAGGAAGGCAATCTATCCAAGGATTTTTTATAGGTGTTTTGCCTGGGGCTGGTGCAACAATCGCATCATTTTTGGGATATGCGGTAGAGCGCAATCTTGCTCCAGAAAAAGAGCAAAAAGAATTTGGAAAAGGCTCAATTAAAGGTTTAGCAGCTCCAGAGACTGCCAATAATGCAGCTTGCACAGGGTCCTTTGTACCTTTGCTTACGCTTGGTATTCCAGGGTCAGGAACTACAGCTATTTTATTGGGTGCATTAATTGCCTTGAATGTAACTCCTGGACCGAGACTTATGTCTGATAGTCCAGAAATATTCTGGGCGGTCATCGTATCAATGTACATCGGTAATATTGTTTTGTTGATCTTAAATTTACCATTAATTCCGTATATTGCGAAAGTACTTACAATTCCCAGAACCTATTTAATTCCATTTATTTTATTTTTCACACTAATGGGTAGTTACATAGGGCAAAACAATTCGACTGAGTTATTGATTTTAGTTGGTTTCGGTGTGTGTGCTACCATTTTGAAGTTTGCTGATTATCCTTTGGCTCCTCTATTAATAGGTTTTATTTTGGGAAGTATGCTGGAAGATAATTTTTCTCGTTCAATGCAATTGTATGATGGTGTTGGTTTTATCTTTGAAAGGCCAATGACTTTAGGTTTGATTATTTTAGCAATGGTTCTGATTGTTTTACCAAGTCTTAGGTCTAGATTTTCAAAAAAAATTGGTGGTGATATCGCTGAAGGTGACTGATTTTTTGGTATCTTAGTATTCCGAACGAAGTACTGATGACGTGCTCGCGCGCATGGCTCTTAAAGAAAAGTACAAACTTGCGAAAACATTTGCAAATATACCACCAAGGACAACGGCAAATGCATTAAGCCACATTATCGTATACTCTGTTCCCATTACATAACTGCATACTGCCCATGCTCCTACAACGCCAATTAATAATGCAACTGCACCAGCCACCCCACCAAGTAAGATTGATCGAAGTGCAAAGCTAAATATAATAGATGCAGTGCTTGCGCCTAGTGCTTTTAGAATAGCAGCTTCGTATTTACGTGCTTTTTCAGTGGATGCCGCTGTCCCCACTAAAACTAAAAACCCTGTCAAAATTGTTGTGGTCGCTCCATATAAAACTACGGAAGAAATAGAAGAAAGAATATTAGAGACTTGAGCAATTGCTTCTTTAATTCTTACAGCAGTAATATTAGGAAATTTGCTGGCAACTTTTCGCAGCAACTCAGCTTCAGCTTTTGGATCTGCATAAACTGTTGAAATAAAGGAATGAGGAGCATTTTGTAACGCATGAGGGTTCATTGACATTATGAACCCTATTCCTGCGGTAGAAAAATCAACGTCTCTAAAGCTAGTAATGGTCGCATTAATATCGCGACCCATGATATTGACTGTCAGTTTATCCCCAAGAGATAAGCCCATTTCTCTGCCTTCTTCTTCAGCAAAACTTATTTGAGCAGGGCCCTCATAACCCGGCTCCCACCAAACACCTTCAGTAATTTTACTTCGTTCAAGTGGTTTGCTTGAGTAAGTGAGCCCGCGGTCACCTCTAAGAACCCAATGATCCCCTGCATACTCTTTTGCAGGCATACCATTGATCCGCGATATTATACCTCTAATCATGGGAGCTTCATCAAATGAAGTCACATCTTTATCGGTTTCCATAATTTGACGAAATTCTGGCATTTGGGACTTTTGGATATCAATAAAAAAATATGAAGGTGCCACATCAGGTAAATCTTGTTGGATTGAAGTTCTAATATTTCCGCCGATTTGCCCAATACTAGATAGTACGGATAGGCCAATTCCTATTGATAAGATAACAATAATAGCACCTTCTTTTGGGCCCGTAATTGCTGAAAGTGCCCATCTCAATTTAGGATTAAATCTTAATTTTATTCTAATTTTTTGAGTGATTATCCTGATTGCAGCAGCGACTAGAGTTAAGCAGAGAAAAGCAGAGCTAATGGCTAAAGCGGTCCAAAGCGTGAGTTTTATTGATCCTGTAAAATAAGAGGCTAAAGCAATTAGAAAAAGTATACATCCTGAAATAGCAGCAAGATATACAAATCGAGGAAGTTTATAATTAGCTTCCGTTTCATTTCTGAATAACTCGGAAGAGTTAACGTTCTCAATGCTAGATAAAGGCCATAACGAAAAGGTTATTGCAGTAACTAATCCATAAATGATTGCCTCAAAAATTGGTTGAAAATAGATACCTATTTTTACTGGGATTGGAATGGTGTCTGTGATCCAGTTTCCGAGTAAAAAAGGACCAATACTCCCCAAACAGACCCCTATTAAAATACCTAATGAAGAAAAACATAATATTTGGATAAAGTAAGTCTGAAAAATAATATTATTTGATGCGCCTATACTCCTGAGCGTCGCTATTGTAGCCGTTTTAAGAAGTAAATAGCTTCTAACTGACGCTGCAATTCCAACACCACCAACAATCAATCCCGATAATCCAACTAATACTAAAAAAGTTTCTAATCGTCTAACAAACTCACTGATGCCGGGAGCAGCATTTCGTGCATCTTTCCAACGCATACCTGTTGTTTCAAACTTCTCTACAGCAGTTTTTGACACTGAATCTAAATTTATATTTTCTTTCAGATCTAGCCGGTATTTGGTTGAAAAAAGTGTCCCAGGTGTGAGGAGGCCTGAGTCCTCTAGGTCGGTAGTATAAACAATTGTTCTCGGCCCCAACCCAAAACCGTCGCTACCATTATCAGGAATAGTTTCAATCACACCTCCAAGGTGAAATTGTGTCTGACCTAATTTAAAAGTATCACCAAGCTTTAAATCTAAACGGTCTACTAAAATTTTTTCGATAACTGCTCCTGGCAATCCTTTTCTTTTTTGTAATGCGTCAGAAAGAATTACATCAGAGAAAAGATTTACTTCACCCATTAGTGGATAATTTTCATCGACGGCTTTCACTTGAGTGAGCACCCGTTCAGTTTTTTCTCGTTCGACCAAAATCATTGAACGAAAATCAACTATTTCGCTTATAGTATTTGCTTTTTCTTCAAGCCAAGCGAGCTCAGTCGGATTTGCGAATCTGTAGGTGAACTCTGCTTCTGCATCACCACCTAATAATAAAGCACCTTCTTCGCTAAGACCCTTTTCAATACCACTTTTGATTGAGCCAATAATTGTAATTGTTGCAACCCCAAGCACTAAACAAGCAATCAACACCTTAAAACCGAGAAAACCGTTCCGTATTTCTCGCTTTGCAAGTTGCCAAGAGATTGGTAGTCCTCGAAGATTTTTCATGGATTAAATATTTCGCCATCAGAGATTTTGATTTTTCTTCCACAGCGATTTGCTAAATCTACATCATGAGTTACTAGAACCAGAGTGGCGTTGTGCTCACCATGAAGCTCAAATAAATAGTCTGCTACAATTTTTCCGTTTTCATAATCCAAATTTCCAGTTGGCTCATCTGCCAGCAAAATTTTTGGCTTGGCAATAATTGCTCTTGCGAGAGCCGTTCTTTGCTGCTCGCCACCTGATAATTGTGATGGAAAATGCGATAATCTATCTTCAAGGCCTACTTTTCCCAATGCCTCTTCTGCTAGGCCAAAGGCATCTTTATTTCCGCTTAATTCTAGGGGAACTGCAACATTTTCTAATGCAGTCATTGTTGGGATAAGATGGAAAGACTGGAAAACTATTCCAACATTATTCCTTCTGAAGCTTGCTAGTTTATTTTCATTCATTTCGCCAAGATTTTGGCCTAACAGCTTTATCGAACCGTTTGAAATACGCTCCAATCCGCCCATGAGCATTAGAAGCGAAGACTTGCCAGATCCTGAGGGTCCAACAATACCGATGCTTTCACCTTCTTGAATATCAATTGAAATATCTTTTAGTATATCCACAATCCCAGCATTACCATCTAAAGATAATGAGACATTTTCTATTAATATTGAGGGCCTCTGCATGATAAAATACCTAAGAAACTTTTATTGTGTAGTTAGATATGAAGCAAAAAATCTGCTGTACAAGGCCATTTTTCCGCTAATTATATATATGGCACCAACTCTTGCCTATTCTGAACAAAAAGTTTTCATATTGGGTGATAGTATAACTCATGGTTTTGGTTTAGCAGTTGAAGATGGTCTTGTTAATCAATTATCAAATTGGTTCGCGAGTGAAGGTTTGAACATCACTTTTATCAACGGTGGAGTTTCTGGGGACACAACAGCGGGTGGCTTAGAGCGGCTGTCNTGGTCTTTAACGGATGATGTATCAGCATTGGTGGTTGCTCTTGGGGCTAATGATGTTTTACGTGGTTTCCCACCTGAGTTAACGAGAGAAAACTTATCAGCCATCATTGACATCGCTGAAAATAATAAAACCCCAGTCCTGTTAGTTGGAACATATGCACCTGGAAACTATGGCGAACAATATAAATTAGATTTCGATGCTATTTTTACAGATCTCGTCGAAGAGAAGCGTATTGCNTATATTGATAGCTACTTTAAGCCTATGATTGATGACATTAAAAATGGCAAAGATGTGTCATACCTTTTGCAAGCTGATGGTTTGCACCCAAACCCAGCCGGCGTGAAAGTAATTGTTGAGTATATCTCACCACAAATTCTAAAATTTTTAAGAAAAGAAAAAATCATTCAGTGAGTTAATCTATTTATAGAATATCTACTGTTATTAGGTGGATAAATTTTAAATACTTTTCATTTGGTTTTATTTCGCCTATGCACGTGTCCATAATAATTAAGGAGAGAACATGGCTAAGGAAGAATTGCTCGAATTTCCAGGTGTCGTAAAGGAACTCCTGCCAAACGCGACATTTCGAGTTGAGCTAGAAAACGGCCATGAAATCATCGCTCATACGGCAGGTAAAATGCGAAAGAACAGAATTCGTGTTCTTGCAGGAGATAAAGTTCAAGTGGAGATGACACCATACGATCTGTCAAAAGGTCGTATAAATTACCGCTANAAGTAAGACGTGAAATTAATTTTAGGTTCAGGCAGTCCTCGCCGAAGAGAGATACTGGCACAAGTCGGGATAACACCGGCTGAAATTCGTGCTCCAAATATTGATGAAACGCCTCTCAAAAAAGAATTACCCCTTGAGTATTGCAGAAGAATTGCCAAAAAAAAAATTCAAGCATTAGAATTAGCTGATGATGAAATCGCTCTTTGTGCGGATACAACAGTTGCATTGGGTAGNCGAATTTTAGGGAAACCTTCTGATCGGNANGAAGCGANNAGTTTNTTATCTCTTTTATCTGGAAGACGGCACAAAGTTATCACNTGTGTAGCGGNCAAAAAACAAAATCAANTCAAAGTAAAAGANGTAATAAGCGTAGTTAAAATGAAGGTNCTCTCCTTTCAGGAAATAGAAACTTATTTAGATAGTGGGGACTGGGAGGGTAAAGCGGGAGGGTATGGAATACAGGGTCCTGCCGCTTCTTTTATTCCATGGATAAGCGGTTCCTATACCGGTATAGTTGGACTGCCTTTAACTGAAACAATAAATTTGTTGGGTTCTTTAAAATACNCAATCTTCGGTAGCAAAGATGGTTAAAAGATCAATTGTTCTAGATCATTTTAAAAATCTTGAAGCATCTGCTCTTGTTGTTGATGGTGTTTTGCAAGATTTTTTTATAGAAAGTGATATTCCTGCTCCCGGGCAGATTTACCGAGCGACTGTTGATCGACCTCTTAAGGGGCTAGGGGGTTATTTTCTTAAAACTCCTGACGGCCCTGCATTTTTGCGGCAGGGTAAGGGTTTAGCTCAAGGTTCACATATTTTGGTTCAAGTATCGGGTTTTGCAGAAAGTGGAAAAGCGATGCCAGTTAGTCGGAAAATTCTCTTGAAGAGCCGATATGTAATTATCACCCCAGAGAACCCTGGCCTTAACATTTCTAGACAAATAAAAAATGAAGACCGTAGAGAGGAATTAGTTACTTTGATGCGGAGTAATTTGGATACGGTCAAAGAAGGAATGATCCTTCGATCTAGTTGTAAAAATGCTACTGATAAAGAAATTTTAGATGATGCAGAAGAAATGCTAAGCTTGGCTGAGAAAATATATTCTGATGATTCAAGTGAGCAAGAATTGATCTTAGAAGCGGATAAGCCTCACGCCCTTGCTTGGCGTGAATGGTCTGAGGATGCAGATGTTTTNTCTGAAAGTGGAAGCTTNGAAACTNTTGGANTTTTAGANTTATTNGANGAATTAAAATCTGANAGAGTTGAAACNAATGNTGGGCATTANTTNGTNGAAANCACNANAGCATGTGCNACGGTAGANATTAATACGGGATCGGATACAAGTCCTGCAGCTGCCCTCAAAGCAAATCTAGCTACNGCTCATGATCTTCCAAGGCAGCTGCGTTTACGTGGNATTGGAGGGCAAATAATCATAGACCCAGCGCCCATTTCAAAAAAAGACAGAAAGATTTTTGACTCAGCGCTACGATCGGCATTTCGAAAAGATACTGTTGAAACCAATATTGTTGGCTGGACAGCTATGGGCCACATTGAATTACAACGTGCCAGGGTTCGGCGTAGCTCTAGTGAANTAATATAAAAATAATCACTATNGCTGCACTAAGAAACATCTTTCCAATTAACTTCTCGTTTATTTTGTCCGGTTCTACCTCTACGAATAAACAATCTATTTAGCGCATTTATATATGCTTTTGCGCTCGCAACAACGGTATCAGTATCAGCAGATTGGCCAGTTGCTATATTTCCCTCTTCTTCCATTCGAACAGTGACTGTAGCCTGAGCGTCAGTGCCCTCAGTGACAGCATGAACTTGGTACAATTGAAGATGTGCGTTATGCTTATAAAGTGATTTTACTGCATTAAAAGTAGCATCCACCGGTCCATCACCTGTAGCGGTAGTTGATGACTCTTTCCCGCCAATGGTTAATGTCATAGCTGCCTCCTGAGGTCCACTTGTGCCACAAATCACCTTAAGCTCATTTAACACAATGTGATCATTTGCAGCATCTTCACCAGCTTGCATTAGGGCAATTAGGTCTTCATCGTAAACTTCTTTCTTACGGTCAGCTAATTCTTTGAATCTGACAAACACATCCTTCAGTTGGTTGTCGGCCAAGTTATATCCTAATTCCTGTAATTTTGATCGAAGAGCTGCGCGGCCCGAGTGTTTTCCTAAAACTAAATTTGTAGCTGAAAGTCCAACGTCTTCAGGGCGCATAATCTCAAATGTTTCAGANTTTTTTAACATGCCATCTTGGTGTATTCCNCTTTCATGAGCAAANGCATTTTTTCCNACNATNGCTTTNTTAAANTGNACTGGNAAACCTGAAACAGAGGCNACGCGTCTAGATATATTCATGATTTTTGANGTNTTNATATTNGTNTAAAATGGCATNATNTCGCTACGNACTTTTAGNGCCATAACTACCTCTTCAAGNGCNGTGTTNCCNGCNCGTTCGCCNANNCCNTTTATTGTACATTCAATCTGCCTAGCTCCACCTTCTACAGCGGCTAGAGAATTTGCTGTAGCCATACCTAAATCATTGTGACAGTGCGTGGCAAAAATAACTTCATCCGCTCCTGGCACTTTTTCTATCAACATTTTTATAAGATCGGCTGATTCAAGAGGAGCGGTATAGCCCACAGTATCTGGAATATTTATGGTTGTAGCTCCAGCTTTAATGGCTATTTCGACAACACGACAAAGATAATCATGTTCTGTCCTGGTTGCATCCATTGGAGACCATTGAATATTGTCACAAAGGTTTCTGGCGTGTGTAACCGTATCATGAATTCTCTCGGCCATTTGATCCTTGTCTAAATTCGGTATCGCACGGTGAAGAGGTGATGTGCCAATAAATGTATGAATTCTTGGTTTATCTGAGTTTCGCACAGCATCCCAACAGCGATCAATATCACCAAAGTTAGCTCGCGCCAGGCCACAGATAACGGCTGTTTTGCTGCGTTCCGCTATTTCACTTACGGCTTTAAAGTCTCCTTCTGATGCGATTGGGAAACCTGCTTCAATGATATCAACTCCCATATCATCAAGTAACTCTGCTATCTCTAATTTCTCTTCATGAGTCATCGTGGCGCCGGGCGATTGTTCACCATCTCGAAGCGTAGTGTCAAAAATTACTACGCGGTCTTTGTCTGCTTGCTGTTTCATTTTTGGATCTCTTTTATTCTACTAAGTTGGTGGTGCGGTGGTCTGCCCCTCTGAGCGGTC
>FUFK010043466.1_pt1 | contig 13121 bp, 27 predicted proteins | sample 1021851 | NCBI WGS metagenome assembly FUFK01 (sample SAMEA51879418, study PRJEB19060) | metagenome | reverse complement strand
CCAGATTGGCCCAAGCTTAGGGTTGAACCTGACTGTGTTATTATCTCATTTACCTTTAACTGCGATACCACTACTTACTCCTTATGACTTGGGGTTTGCGTCTTTTATAGCTTTGATTCTAGTCTTCCACGCATCGATGTCCTTATATATTTCATCGAGCTGATCGCCGATATCTCCGTAAGCCGCTCTACGTGTAGCTCTTACTTCATTGTTTTTTTCTTCAGTGTTACCTGCTGNNTCTTGTGCAGCAAGTTGTTCATCTGTTGGTTTATCTAGNCCTGAAANATTCCATTCTTTAATGTAANGACGCCTTTACCATCAGAATCGTTTTGAAGCAAAACATCTTTTGTAAAGTCTACAGTCTTTGAGTTAGCCTCGCAGTAAAGTTTTACCTTTGTTGCTAACTGATGCCATTGTTTACTCCTATCCACTAAAGTCTGCGTAATCCACAACCTTAGCACGTTCCGCTGCTCTTTTTGTTTTTACATCAGAAGGCATAGCAGTTCCGCCTTCTGCCTCTCTGACTGCCATACCAATCAGTTGATGCAAGATAAGCTCTTGCTGTTTCGTTAATTACCTTTTGTGATGCAAATGCATCTTGTTTGTCCATATCGGCTTTAACTTTTGTCCAAGTAACAGCATCTGGCTTTGCACCCATAATAGCTGTGTTGTTGGAGTCTTTACCGACAACCCATTCAACGTTTGAGTTGAACTCAGCNTCAGTAGTCACNTTACCACGAATAACAAATTCGTAAGTGCCGATTGACTGTATTGCTTGTGCACAATCTGCCATTGTTTACTCCTATAATATCACTAGCGTTCCACCGCTAGCTATGTTTATTGTCTGTCCTGAGGACACTGTTACAGGACCTACTATACTAGCATTCTCCGTTGCTGCAACAGAAAGTCCGCCTGTTAAGGTTTGTACATTTCTGTACGCACCGTTGATACTGGTAAGTTTGGCCGCTGTTACAGTTGCATCTGTCGGTGCTCCGACATCAAACGTATCACCAAATATAATACCACTAAATGTATCTCCTGAAGCAGGAGCCGTGGTGAAAGCGATTGTACCTGAACTTGATCCTGCAGTAAATGCAGTGCCTGGTACTTGATAAACTCCATTAATATGAATCAGTAATTGTGCTAAACTACCAATGATCTGTGTGTCATTGCCCACTTGGATGGTAAACTGTGTTGTTGAACCATTAAAGCTTCCGCTCAAATCATCGATTTGCGAGAAGTTACCTTGTACGATTGGATTTCCTAAGTAGCCCATTATGCTAAAATCTCCATGGCTGTAAAGCTAGCCCAAGAGCTATCATGGCATACACCTACTGAACCACTAGGACCAACCATACTTCTATATTGTAATTTGAATTCAAGTTCAGAAGTTGTGTTTGGGCTGTCTAAATAATTCATAGTTCCTGTTTCTTGTGTGTATGGTTCTTGGTTATTATTCCAAGCTAAATATCTACCCCATTCTAACAATACACTTCCAGCTTTTGTAATTCTTGCACCACCAGCGTTATCAGCTTGGCCGGAATCTCTTTTTCTAAAAGGAATGGAAGCCATTAAAAAAATCTTAGATGATGTAGCACTTGGTGTAATATTTAATGACAATAGATCTTGATAACTTGAACTTGTTGTATTTACTCCTGTAGATGTTGTTGATTGAACTATTTGAGCGATCTTACCAAACCCTGTTGCTTTTGCTATTGTGACCGCATTATCCGCTATTCCCGCTGTTGGTATTGTTGTTACACTCATATTATGCTCCTATTAATAAATTCCCATCCAACCAATTTCTTAAAGAATTTTGAGAATCTCCACTATCTTGATAAACATAAGCCTCGATGTAATCATCTACAGATAAATCAAGAGTTATAATGTTGGTTAACTGAACAGTTCTATCTGCACTTGCTTTTTGTTCATTAACTTGAGATTCTTCTACCCTTGAACCATTTTTATAAATAGCAAGAATAGCTCTCTCGTTTGCATCTACACCTGGTATTTCTGTATGAGCAGATATTTGATATTTACCTGCTAAACTAGAAGGAACTGTAAATTTACTGTTTGTTAAATCAAAAGCACTGTTTGTATCCCATCTTTCTGTATCAAAAGTAAGTTTTGTCCATGACGCATTACCAATACTTTGTGTGCTACTTTGATAACCACAAAAACTAGGAGTATTAGTAAATACACCTGCCGCAGTATCACCTGCACTACCAATCGTTATTGTCTTCGTAGCGTCTGTGCCAAGAGGCGAGATTGTTGATACTTTTAATGTGCTCATGTTCCGATCCTATATGCTCCAAAATATGTGACATCTGCACCATTGTATGCTTGACAACCACCATTATTATTAGTGTCATAAGAACCAAAAATTTCTAAATAATCAGACGAGCCATTCATATCTACAATAGATGCAATTTGTGATGTGAAATATTGTACATAGCTTCCTGTAAATAACTGAAAATTTCTTCTATGTTGAACTACCATTTTTATAAATTCGTATAGCTGCATTTTTCAAATTTGTAGTAGTTCCTTGTACCCAATAAATTTGACTATAAACATAATATTTACCAGCAAGTGTAGGAGTAAATCTATAATTTGAGCTGTTATCATAACAACTATTACTGTCAAATTCTTCTGTGTCAAAGTTAATTTTTGTAGTTGTTTCTTCTGACAAAGATTGAGCAGAGCTAAGATAAGCATGAAAAGCTGGATATAAAAAATTACTTTGCACATCTCCACTACCTAAAGCTATTGTTCCTGCATTGGATGAACCCAATGTTAAGGTAGAAGTTCCGCTTCTAGTGTCGATTGTATCTACGAGTATCTTTGACATTATTTACCTGTAAGAGCCTTTATCTCATCATCTGTTAAACCAAGATTTTTAAGTTTGGTTTTACCTGAAGTTTCATCTGTTGTTTGTTTTGTTTGTGCATTATCATGTGCTGTTTGTAAAGCTGCTAATCCGTCAATACATTCTTGTTCTGTAGGTTTAGTTTTAGTGTTGTCGTGAATGATTAGGTTTGCGTAAATTTTGTTTTTTGCATCACTCCACCCGAACCATTGTCCGTTATGTAATTGTGCTAAATAATCTTCTAATGTTTCTGGTCGCATTAAGTATCTCCTAATCTTATAAAAGTAAAATATGTTCTATTATCTGTTGATGAACCATTAGTTTGAGTAGATGTATTATTTACTAAAACTGTGAATCTAACTTTATGAGTAGATGTATTTGTAACATCAAACATAATATTAATTTCGGTACTACCTCTATTAGTAGCTAAAGAATAAAAACTTTCCTGTCCGTCAGCGGCTGTAGAAAAAGAACTTCCGTCTGTTGTAATTTCTATCAATGGATTTAATTTTCCTTCGCCACCACTTCCACCAATTATTGCTGAAATATTGTATTTAACTAACCAAATGCCTGTACGAGGAAAAGTAAAAACACCACTGCTTTGTGTCATTCCTGTTCCAATATAAGAAAAACTTGTATCATTTCTTTCTAGGTTTGAAGCAATAGGTTGAGCATCATTTGTAAAATCAGTAGTTAATCGCCATTGGTCTGCTTCACTAATACCTAAATTATTAGTCACACCTGAAGCGGCTTGTAATGTATCACCACTCGCACCTAAAGTTAAACTAGTGCCTGATTGTGGTTCTAAGTTATCTACGAATATTGTTCCCATTATGGTAGAACCTCCATTAGTGTTACTGTTGAATTTGTTGCGTTATCAGCTAATTGTACATTACTTGCGTCATTAGTATTAATAATACAACCATTTCCATGTCTAGTTTTAATTTGACATTTGAAGGTATGTTCAACAACAGATGTTGGAGTGTAAAGTGCAGTTACAGATTGTGTTTCTCCACCTAAACCTCCACTTATTCCAGCGGCTAATGCATATCTACTAACATAAGCAACATCAGCTTGTGAGCCACCACTAGGTGTAACTACAACACGAACATTCATTCTTTCATTACTGCTAGTGTTTAAAAAACCACCATTTATATTAATAAGTACGAATATTTTCGAATTCGAAGATGTTGGTGTTATTGATAATGAGCTGTCATCAATGTCAATAAAACTTGTAGAGGTAAAAGATTGTTGGGTAAATCCTACTGTGTGTTTCACTTGACCAATCTTACCAAAACCAGCAGTTGCTCCACTAGCAAGATTAAAAGTATCACCACTGTCTCCTAAAGTGACAGTTGTTCCACCTGAAATTGGTGTAATTTTATTCACCTCAAGTGTGCTCATACGACTGTAAGATTACCCTCCACTGTAATTGTTCCTGTAAATGTAACAGGTCCTGCTAAGAATGCGTTATCGGTTGATGCTACTGTAGTTGTAGCAGATATGGTTTGTAAGTTTTCATACACCCCATTAAATGATGTCATCATGCTTGGTTGGATGCTGTTTGCACCTGGTGTGTTTTGATCTAACAAAATACCATTTAAGAAAATAATAAAGCAAGTATCAGTTGATGCTAAGGCTGTCGTAAAAGTTATTTGTGCACCGTTGACTGAATAGTCTGTCGTTGGTTTCTGCCTCACGCCATTACGTAAAACGGCAATGTCTTCTGGTACGGCTGCTGCTGCAGAAAGTGCATACGATACAGAACCATCACCTGTTAATGTTTGAACTGATGTGGTGGTTGTGAAATTTTTTGTGACTGGATTACCAAGATACCCCATGCTAACCCCTATGTACTAATACTATCAATTAAGGAAACCCAACCATGCAGACTTGCTGCAGTATCACTTTGTATTTTCAAAACATCGCCCGACTGAAGGACTATTTTCGATCCACCATCTATGGCTTCGTATTGACCACCTGCTGCAATCGGAGTTTTGTATACTAAAAATGAATCGGCTGATCCACCACTTGCAGTGCTCGTTACATAAACATTTGCTTTGATAGTTGCATTTGTAATATTGGTTAATCTGATACCTATGATAGTGTCATCACTATTTGATGTCATTACAGTTCTTGCGGTTGTGCCAATAGCAATATCACCGGAACTGTTGAAAGGTATTTTTCTTTCAAAATCTTGGGCCACTTAATTATCTCCTATTCATATTTGTATCAGAGCGCTACACTCATGGCAATAACAAAGCCTTGTGATACACCACCTGATATTGTTAATGCACCATCACTTGCTAAAGTAGCATCACCAGATACTGCAACTTCTTGATAGCTGGTGCCATCACCTACTAAAATTTTTCCTGATGTATTATCAGGCATTCTTAGTTGAGAACCAATTGTTAAATGATTACCAATGCTTACATCATTATTTGCGTCTTCAATGACAGCTTTTGAAGCTGGCATAGTACAGAATATGTCTTTTGTACCAGCAGAAAAATCTACTGCATTATCACTGTTTGACGATGATATAACTGTAGTTCTAGCTAAATCTGAACTATCTGCATCTAATGTGCCTAATCCTACTTCAAACTCTGAAGTACCTGGATTAAATATTGCATAGTATGTGGTATTATTATTACCAATTCCTGTACCAAATGTTTCAAATCCTTGAACTGCACCACCAAGAGCGAAAGCTCCTGTTCCCGTGGTTGTTGTTGTTTCTTTTACTCTGTCATTAATTACGAAAGCCATGATATTTTATAGCATTAAGCTACCTCCCTGTCATCTACTTCTGTCCATGTATTTGTATTACTGTCATCCACTGGTGTCCATGAATTTGTTACGCCAGGCACCACAGGTGACCAAGCTAAGACACCCGGTGTTCTCACAGTCACCGTCATGTCAATACCATTAGGCGAAGCAATTGTTACAGGCACACCTGCAGCGTTGCCTTGAGCTGATGTCATAGCTATGCCTGTCGGTGTCGCAGTAATACTCGGAACTGCAACTGCCGTGCCAATAGTTAATGTGGAGGCTATACCTGTTGGTGTTACAGTAACATCGCCTCTAAATGTTTCAGTGCCAATTGCAGTAGATAATGATTGACCATTTCCTGTTAAATCAACAATTAGATCACTGGTAAATGATATTGAACCACGAGCTGTGGTCATTGCTATTCCTGTGGGTTGAGCGACAACCGCACTAGATTGTGTTGCAGTTCCTTGTGCTGTGGTAAGAGCTATGCCTGATGGTTGATTGACTACGTTCGTTTGTACTGTCGCTGTACCTACACTTGTATTGAGTAGACTCTCAGATCCAACAATGGTAGTAATTTCACCACCTGCTGATACTGAATATGATCCGATATTTTGTACTGCAATAGATACACCTGAAGGTGTTGCAGTGACATCAGGTAAGAATATTGTAACTGAGGCTTGAGTAGAACTTACTGCAATACCAGTAGGAGTTACTACAACATTTGAAAATGCAGTTTCATTACCAATAGCCGTAGATAGGCTTTGGCCCGTAACTGAAACACTTACATCTTTTATGCCTTGTGAAGCAAATGAATCTTCAGCAAATGTGGTTTTACCAAAAAACATAACGCTTTACCTGGCGTTAATTTTAAGTGATTCTTAAAATTGCACTAGAAGCATCGTTCGTAGGGAATTGTACTGTAAAGGTTCCTGATGTTGAAGTTTTGACTGCACCAAAATCTAATACCATGACTGCTGCATTTGTATTTGTTGTAGCAGAAGTATTTGAATTATAAATAACAGCAGCTTGTGCTGAAATAGTTGCACTTGTAAAACTAATATCACTGAAATCAATAAATGAAGTATTGTTTGTTGCTCCAGCACCTGTGCTTGTTAAGTTTCCACCACCTGCAGAGTATGTGCCAGAAGCACTTACTTCTTGAGAAGTTGTATATGCAGTTGTTGTATTACTAAGAGAAGCAGAAGCACCATACAAAGCTAATTTAAATTGATCTCCACCAGAGGAACGAAAGTCGTGTTCACCTTCTAACAACTCCTTTTTGAAGCTATCACATACCGCTTGTGTAATCGCCATCTTTATTTACCTCCTGGAGCCACTGATTGTAACGGCACACGCAGGACTCCGTCTGCGTATTCGTCTCTTCGTTTTCTGCCCATTTGAGTGACAGATAATCCTTGTACAGCTTGATTGTACTTTTGATCGTATAATTGCACATATGTAGGATTTTTCAAGTAAGAAAAAGCCTCCGCAACTGTGCCATAGATTAGAACTTCTGATGCATTATTAGAAAGATAGGTTGTTGTTGCTGTGCCTGAAGTTCCATCACCGAGTCTTTCAGGAGTTCTATTATACCAAAGCTCTACTGTGATAGCAGCGTTTGGTGTTGGTGCAACAATTAATGTATTTTGATCCCAATTCGCATAATATCTTGGAGTGCCAGTATTATTGGCTCGATCAACATTATACTCATCAATAAATGTAGTATCTCTTTGCTCTAACCAAGATCTGTCTGCATTTGAGTCGACTATTTGCACACCTCTTTCAAAATCAAAATCTTCAGGCAAAGTTAAAAAAGGACTGCCAATTGTAAATGATGATGTAGCAAATTTTCTAAAAGCATCGAGATCAAGTTGTTTTTGTACCTTATCTTCAACGTTTGTTATAAAAACGTTGATGACTGTATTCGATAATACGTCAGAGCCTACCTCTGTGTAGTTTCTTACATTGTCTAATAATTCGCTATAGTTCATGGTGTACTAATTGAGTTACCCATACCTGAGTGACTACTACAATAATAATATAGTGTTGGGGCACTAGATGCTACTGTTATTTCTAAAGCTCTACTTGTTGCTGAGCTATAACCACTAGCATATGCAGATTGTGATACAGCAGACCCATTTATTTTAAATGTGACTCCTGTGGTATAAACAGAGCCTCCGCCGTGACTGCCATCAGAGGTTGTTGATAAATAAAAAGGATGAGAGTCAACAGTATTATCACTTAAATTGAAAATAGCAGAAGATCCCTCATTAATAGAAATAGATGGTCTTTCTACCCCATCAATATAGAATGCATTTCCACCACCAGACTTACTTCCCACAGTAACTGTGTATGTAGTTGTACTAGCAGTAGATATTGTGACAACACCTATTTTTGATTGCACAAGAAGTTTTTTATGAGGTGTTTGTGGAAACATGCTATTAGAATCTGTTGGATTAGAACCATCTGCTGGTGATGTGCTTTGTCTAGTTGTAAGAAATGCACTATCTCCTGGCTCACCTAAAAAAACAGTCATAGGCATTGGCTGTGAAAACGTATCAAAAGTTGCATCGTCAGGACCTGTAGGTGAATCGTCTTTTAAAATTTTATTTGATTCTACTCTTGGGTCTTGTAATGCTTCAGGATCTGGTGGATGATACGGTGGATCTAATTGTGGATGTTTTGGTTCATAACAATCCGGACATGTGAACAAGCCATTCCATTCTTTTTTTAAATCTTGATATTTGTATTCTTGTCCACATCTATCACAGATGGCTCTAGAAAAACGACCTGATGCAAATGCCATATCTTACCCCGATGGATAGAAGTTTTGCGGAACAATATTAACTGAGGTTGATTGACTATCTTCTGTTAAAGCTCTTTGTAGTTCAGCTTCGTATCTTCTCTCTAACTCTTGTGAAAGTTGTGGTGCAATTTCTTGTGAAGTGTAATAAGCAAGTCCTGATACTAAACATGGTAAAAATCTATACGGAGCATCTGCAGTATTTGTATAAGCCCCCGCATCTTCAATACGACCAACATAAAAATAATTAATATTAGTTCCTGTTGTATCTGGTGTTAAATATAATTTAATCTTTACTGCTGATAATTCTCTTCTTACATAATATTGACTTGGTGTGCCTGTTGATTGTTTGTTTGGTAAATTTTCATATTCTGATCTTGATATTTTTGTCATGCTTGTATCAGTTAAGCCATCTGAACTTCTAAATACAACTTCTAATACATCCGATGCATCAGCAGGTGCTGTATATTCTGTTGTACCAGCGGTTAAACTTTGTGTATGATTTTTAACTTTCCAAAGGTGAATACCTCGGTTACCCCATTCTGAAAAAAGTAAATTTAGATTATCTCTAGCTGCAGACAATTCATAACCTGTTCTCACCTGTGTATTACAACGTGCATAGGCACGCTCAATAAGGCGATCAATACTTAAATCAAAATCTGTGGTACCCGAGGTAGCCATAAATTACTTCTTCTTTTTCTTTTTTACTTGTTTTTTTGCTTTACCGCCACGTTTCATAGCAATAGGCTTACCGCCTCTTTTCATGGCTTGTTTTTTCATTTTCATACCGGGCATGTCTTTTCTCCTTTTTAAAAAGTTTTTCGTATTCGTCTTGCCGAGTTTTTACAACGTCATCGTAATACTCCGCTGGCCAATTTTTATAATACCCTATCTTATGTAGTTTGCAACTTGCTTCATACAACTGTTTGAATTTTTGCACTAACATCATGCTATATTGATATTCAGGCTCCCAATCACAATCATCTGTAGGATTAACCAAAAACTCTTGTTCCTCGACATTAGCAGGATTGTTAGGATGAAAACCCATAAAATAAACATCACGTCTGTTATAAGTTTTGTTATAGAAATCTATCTTTTCTTGAAATTGCTCCTCATCATACTGATCCCAATAGGGGTCACAAAAGATGACAATATCGTGTTGCTTTTTATTCCAATCTTTTAAAAGATTGGTCAAATGTTTTTCGTATTTTGTTTTGTCAGATCTTACTTCTATTCTAAGTTTTTTGTCTTTTCGCCACTTTGCAGCAAAAGGACATGCTGGAAAACCTAAATGTTTATTCATTGGTTCTAAGACATTCTTAGACCAATTAATTACATCATCTTTTATTTTTTCTGCGAGTTTTTTTCTTGACAATTGTTTTGACCATAGTGGGTTTTCCACCAGGATTACCAGCTTTTTGTTTACGCCGAACGGCACTTGCTTTTTGACCTTTTGACATAGCTCTTGCTTTTGCTATGGGTACGCACTTAGGATAGTTTTTTCTTTTTTCTCCACCGCTTCTACCACATTTTGGATAAGATCCATCAGATCTTTTATTGGCTATATCAACCCAATTTTCTTTTACCCAAGCACGTAAACCCTTTTTAGCCATTACCAGATTTGATTATAAATAGCCCATAGAACAACTAAACAAAAAGCTACAGCAATCATCTTGCCTTTTTTATTTAAGCTATTCCACTTTTTCCATATTTTATCCATGATTTACCTCCTTAAACGAAAAGTTTGGTTTTTTTTCTCTTAGAATTTTCAACCATGCCACATCCTGCAGCAACGATTGATCCGCCTTTAGCCATACGTTTAGCAGATACGGATTTTCTTTGTTGTGAAATTGAACCACCCATAGCCCTTTTCTTGGCTTTCTTTTTCCCACCAGGAGTTACTTTACCTGAGCAAACTGCACTAGCATACATATTTGCATATGCGCTAGGATAAACTTTGAAACGAGCCTTAGCGGCGGCTTTTCCTCTTGGACATAGTTTTCCCATTTTTTTTCTTCTTTCTCCCTGGTTTCATTATTTGTTGTTTCATTTGTGCACGTGAAATAGGCATTACATTTCTACCGTTTTAATTAAAAATTCTTCTATCCACATGACTCTATCATCCATTTGAATAATCTTTTCTTTAATGACTGCAATATCTTGTTGCATTTTTGCAACACTATCTGCTTTCTTTTCCACAGCATTTAATCTTTCAGACCACATACCCCATGTCATAGCCATAGTACCTATTAAAACAAGGTATGGTAATACAGTTTTTATATCTAATTTAATCATTTTGTTTTTGCACTCATACCACTTAAAGGGTTATTTAACGCTTTGTCAACGCTTAATTCAAGGTTTTCTTCTATCAGTTTAAGCTCATCAAATATCTCTCTAGTGTCTTCTTTTTGTCTATCTTCCACGTCATTCACAATTTCGGTGATGTGACGCACGTCATTTTCAACGTTGCGTAAATCTTTTTTAAGGTCGTCTTTGAGTTCCCTACTAACTTGAGATATTAGGCTTATTTCTTCTAAAACTAAATCTAGTTCGCTTTTCAAACCCACTATTTGTTGTGTAATCAATTCTAATTGTGCATTTGTATTGCTCTCTACAAGTGCAATCTTCTTATCAAATCCGCTAAGGTCAGGCTCCTGTATAGGCCTCAATAGCTGCAGACATATCTTGAAAGCGTTTATACATTTCAAAGCCACCATACAAAGCACCCACGGCACTACTAAGTGCGAGGATGATTGCCATCATTTTTCCTCCTTTAAAGGAAATTCCGCCTATCGAGACTTCAGCCATTGTGAGTTTACCATATCATTCATTGTTTCATTTTGAGCCATATCAAACANCATACCATACTGATCATCTATTGTCTTGTTTAAATACTCTGTAACGTTTGTATCAACTATTGTGGATTGTGCATCAAAGAAGGTTTTTGTATTACCTAATATTTGCATAACAATTAAAGTTTTTGTTTGAGCAGCGTCATCATATCTTGCCTTATCATTAATCTTTTTAACGATTTTAGTAGCAGCTTTTTCTTTCTTTGATACCTTAGGCTCTGATGGTTTCTCTTCTTCTACCGTTTCTTCTGGATCTTCTTCTTTTTGTGGTGTTTGCGGTTGTTCTGGTTCTGGTTCCTGTGATTCTTCTTGAGGTTCTTCGGTAATCTCTTCTTCTGGTTCAGCCTCAACAACTAAGACCTCTTCCATCTCCATTTCAATTTCCATCTCAACTTCTGTTTCAACCTCAACAATTTCAACTTCTGGCTCAGGTAAATTTATTTCTATTTCAGATATTTCTAATTCAACACTAGCAACGGTTATTTCTTCAACAGGAGCTTCGATTGGAGTAAATTCTATCTCGCCTTCATTCATGCTTACATCATTCAATTCAAAGACTTCTTCAACAAAGTCTAATTCGACAGGATCAAATAAATTAAGATAATATATTTCTTCAATGGTGGTTATCTGTTGTGTAATGATTGTATTGATAACGTTGTAAAATACATTGATGGTGACATCATCAAAAAGAGGTCCTATGGCAAGATTAATATCTCGACCTCCTACCTCAACAGTAATTTTATTTAATACACCACTGAAATCGAAAGTCCCATCATAAGATTGGTAACCTGATGCCACTCCAGACTCAGACAAGACGTCAGTGCCTGAAAAGACTGAGTTAGTTCCGTTATACCCTGTAACGTGCATGTATATTCTATCTTGAGCATCTCGTTTATCTACTTCAATCGTGTATTTGACTTGGCCACCTTTATCTATTTGTAAATCAGAAATGTCAATATTTTGTATTATAAAAGTTGTACCCATACCTGACACACCCATCGTGGATGTATTATTACCACTGCCTGTAATCTGTGCACATTTGTCTGTGCCTAGTTCATAACAACTTGAACCACTAGGCATAGAAGCGGGACCTTGTCCACCCCAGTCAATATTCATATTGCCATCATCAGCAGAGGTAACATAACCATTATTACTGTCTAAAATATTACCAGAGTCTTCATTAGTTACAGTTGTGGTTGTAGTCGTTGTGGTGGTTGTAGTAGTTGTAATTATTTCTGTGCCTTTGTCCTCTTCAGTAATAACAACATTTTCTTCTTCTGTAATTGTAACTCCAGGAGTACAAAGACCTTGTACATCGGGTAAGCAATCTGCTTTAGAATAAGAGGAGACCAGTAGTAATAACAAACAAAGTTTTAAACAGAGCAGCATTTTGTGCATCACTAAACTCCTTTGGTTCTGGTTTATTGGCGGCAATATATTCTGGTTTGTATCTACTGCCCTCGGGAATTAAATGTGGATTTTCACTCCAGTAACTTGCGGCCTCGGTTCCAATGAGCCCGTTGACTGGGCAAGGGGTTCCTGCATCCATCATACTCGTCCAAACACGGGGGTCCTGACACAAAAGGGCCACCGCACTAACTTTCATGCCAAAAGCATATTGGCTGCGACTAAGTTTAAGAAGTTGACACAGCTCATCGTCTATAAGAACGCCTGTAGCTATACCTAATACATTATTTTGAACCGCACCTCCCACACCAACTTTACAAATATCACTATTCGAATTGGGCAGAACGGGTGCATTTGCTGTTGGGGGTGTATTGTTTACTACCGTACTCGACACGGTATTGGTCTCAGCGTGTAAATTTTTTTT
>FUFK010036362.1_pt1 | contig 13121 bp, 15 predicted proteins | sample 1021851 | NCBI WGS metagenome assembly FUFK01 (sample SAMEA51879418, study PRJEB19060) | metagenome | reverse complement strand
TTACTCTCTTTCCCCTAGCGCTTATTGGAATTTTTATAGGTTACAAATTACTTAAAATAATTGAGGAAAATTTATTTTATAATATCATTTACGCTTTAATTCTTGTTAGTAGCGCTAAGTTAATAATTGATTTCATTTAATCTTTGAAATAAGTTGTAAATGGGGTGCCAGAAGGCTGAGAAATACCCTTAGAACCTGTCCGGTAATTCAGAAAGGGAAAATGAATAATTTAAATATAATCAATCAATCATCAGCAATAATATTAATTATTTCAATTTCTTTAATATTTGTTTTTGTTGGAATTTATTTTTCAAAAAAATTTAAAGGACTTAATAATTATTTAGTTGCAAACCGTTCGATTGGAACTTTATCCTTAACAACAAGTCTTGTTGCTTCAGCACTTGGTGCTTGGATTTTATTTGGACCCGCATCAGCAGCAACATGGGGAGGAATTGGTGCAGTGATTGGNTATTCACTAGGAACTGCATTTCCACTCTTTATTTTAATTTACCTTGGTAAAAAATTTAGAACTAGTTATCCGCAAGGCAAAAGTATTATTGAAATTATAAGATTAAGATTTGGACCAAATCTTTATAAACTTATTTTAGTTTTTTCTATTTTTTACATGACAATATTTTTAATTGCTGAAGTTACTGCTGTAGCTTTTTTAATTAATTACATATCTGGCACTGAATTGTGGATTACCTCTTTAATAGTAATATCATGTTCGTTACTTTACACATTATATGGAGGGTTAAGAGCATCCTTAATCACAGATAATATTCAATTTTTTGTATTTACAGCTCTTTTAATAATTAGTTTAATTTTTATTACCTCAATTGAAACAAACGAATTTAACTTTGAAATTATTAAAAATAATAATCCGCATTTGTTAAGTTTTAGTTATCTCCCAAATTATACTGCTGGTTTAACTTTCTTTATTGCTGTAGCTGCAACTAATCTTTTTCATCAAGGTAATTGGCAGAGAGTTTATGCTGCAAAAAATTACGAAGTTTTAAAAAAAAGTTTAATATTTTCATTTTTAATAATATTACCAATAGTCTTTTTTATGGGATTTAGTGGTTTAGTGGCTGTCTCTCAAGATACTAATGTAATACCTGATCTTGCATTTTTCTCAATTTTATTAAAAGAAAATTTAATAATATTTTCAGTCATTGTAATAATTTTAGCTATCTCTTTAACAATAAGTAGTATTGATACTTTAATAAATGCTATTTCAAGTTTGGTAATAGTCGATGTAGATAAAGTATTAAATTTAAAAAATAATCATTTAAATATCTCAAAACAATTTGTTATTTTTCTTTCGGTCATAGCTTTTTTTGTTGCGTCAAAAGGATTTAGTATTCTTTATTTATTCTTAATTGCAGATTTATTTTGTTGTGCGGCTGTTCTAAGTGTTTTTTATACTTTTTATTCAAAATCTTATGATGAAAAAAATGCTTATGTTTCTATATTAATAGGATTAATTGCAGGACTATTATTTTTTCCAAGTCCTGATTTTTCTAAATCAATACTATTTGGCATAATTTTGCCAATGGATTTAGCACCATCGTATATTTCTCAATCTCTTTTATTTTGTTCATTTATTGCGGCAACTTTATCACCAATAATTGCATGGAAATTGAAATAATTGATGTTTATTAAAAACCTAATTATTGTATAATTTAATAAATGCTCAATTTTATATTACCATTTATTGTATTAATTGTTGTTGTTGTTTTCATTCATGAATATGGACATTATTATTTTGCAAAAAGATATGGTGTTGGTGTAACAGANTTTTCGATAGGTTTTGGTCGAGAATTATTTGGATGGAACGATAAATCAGGGACAAGATGGAAAGTTTGTTGGATACCACTAGGCGGTTATGTAAAATTTTTCGGAGATAGGAATGTATTTTCACAAGCAGATCAAGAGGAACTACTAAAAAAATATAGCAAAGAAGACCAACATAAATTGTTTGTAACAAAACCTCTTTACCAAAGAGCATTAATTGTTGCTGGAGGACCATTGGCTAATTTTATATTAGCTTTAGTCATTTTTACTTTCATATACATGTTTGCAGGTAAAGATTTTACACCAGCTGTAATTGATGAAGTATTAAAAGATAGTCCAGCAGAAGTTGCTGGTATGCAAAAAAATGATGTTATTATTGAAATAGATAATACAAAAGTNGAGAGTATTCTTGATGTTTCTAAATTAATAGCAATGTCAACATCAGAATTTATCGATTTTAAAGTTTCAAGATATGACCAGGAGATAATTTTAAAAGTTAAACCAAATTTTGTTGATAGCGTTGATGAATTAGGAAACAAATTAAAGAAAAGGATGGTAGGTATTAAACTTAGTCCTTATAACAATCAAATAACACACAAAAAACTTGGACCTGCACAAGCTTTACTTCAATCATTTAATGAAGTTTATTTTGTAACAACTTCATCACTTAAATATCTTGGATCAATGTTTACAGGGGCAGGGGACAGTTCTCAATTGGGTGGTCCAATTAGAATTGCTAAAATTTCTGGCCAAGTTGCAGAATTTGGAATTATACCTTTTGTCAGTATGATGGCATATATTTCTATAAGTTTAGGACTAATTAACTTATTTCCTATACCTTTATTAGATGGAGGACATCTGATGTTTTATGCATTTGAAAAAGTNTTAGGTCGTCCTTTAAGTCAAAAAACACAGGAAGGTTTTTTTCGAATCGGAATGTTTTTGTTGTTATCTTTGATGTTTTTCGCAACATTTAACGACCTTAAAGATTTAGGCTTATTTTAAGGCTTTTTTAATAGCTAAAAAAACATTGTATTTATTGACTTTTTTTACCACTATATATTGTTGTTCAAAAAAAAATATATACTAAAAAAAAGCTTGAATTATCAATGATTTTGTTAAGTATAGTTTCATAAACCTTTAAAACCGGAGCTAAAATGAACAAAAAACAATTAGTAGCAAAGCTAGCTGGTTCGTTAAATCAAAGTAAAGCTGATGCAGAGCGTACTTTTGATACTATTACGAATACTATACTAGATGCGTTGAAAAACGACGATTCTGTAAAGATTGCAGGTTTTGGTACATATAAAGTGGCTAAAAGAAAAGCCCGAATTGGACGTAATCCAAGAACTGGAGAGCAAATCCAAATCGCTGCTTCTCAAAAGGTAAAGTTTTTACCTGCTAAAGCACTTAAAGAAGTATTTAACAAGTAAATCTCATTTAACAGCCTTTATTAGGAATGGTAAAATTCTTAATAAAGGCTGTTTCTACATGCAAAAACTGCATATCTATTTTTAACAACAATCATTAGTTTTTATTTNTTTTAAAATTATAAGAACCTCTTTTTAACAATGGAGGTTAAATGACTAAACATTTAAAAAAACTTGTCGGTCCTTTAGTAAGTTTGTTTTTCTTACTAAACATGACAAGTGTAGGTTATGCCGAATCTACAGTCTCTGCAGAAGTTGGATTTATTTTTAATACATTTCTATTTTTAGTTTGTGGTTTTCTTGTCATGTTTATGGCTTGCGGATTTGCGATGCTAGAATCAGGAATGGTAACTTCAAAAAGTGTATCTGTAATTTGTGCAAAAAATATAGGATTATTTTCTATCGCTGGAATTATGTTCTGGATGGTTGGTTATAATCTAGCATATGGAATTCCAGAAGGTGGCTATATAGGAACATTCACTCCGTGGTCTGATGCAAGTGCTGTTGATACAGGATATGCAGATGGTTCGGATTGGTATTTCCAAATGGTATTCTGTGCAACAACAGTATCAATTGTATCTGGTACGTTAGCAGAAAGAATTAAATTATGGCCTTTCTTCTTATTTGCAGCAATTTTATCAGGAATCATTTATCCAATTGTCATGGGATGGCAGTGGGGTGGTGGCTGGTTAGCCGCTTTAGGTTTCTCTGATTTTGCCGGTTCAACTCTTGTACACTCAACTGGTGGTGCTGCAGCATTAGCAGGAGCAATGTTGTTAGGTGCGAGAACAGGAAGATTTGCTAAATCAGGTGAAGCAAAACCAATGAGACCATTTGCAGCTTCTTCTATACCTTTAGTAACAGTTGGAGTATTTATTTTATGGTTAGGTTGGTTCGGTTTCAACGGTGGTTCACAGCTTGCTATGGGAACTTTCGATGATGCAGTAGCAGTATCTAATATATTTATTAATACAAACTTAGCAGCGTGTGGTGGTGTTTTAGCTGCAGCAGTTATTACTAGATTAATGTATGGTAAAACTGATGTAGTTCAAATGCTTAACGGTGCAATTGGTGGATTAGTTGCAATAACGGCTGAACCGCTAGCGCCAGCACCTATAGCAGCAATATTCATTGGTGCGATTGGTGGATTAATAGTAGTGTTTGGAACAAAACTATTATTCTCATTTAAAATCGATGATGTTGTTGGTGCAATACCAGCTCACTTATTTGCTGGAGTTTGGGGAACATTAGCTGTTCCACTAACAAACTCTGATGCAAACTTTAGTGCACAGTTAATCGGTGTAATCTCGATAAACGCATTTGTTTTCGTAGTGTCGTACATTGTATGGGCAATTATGAAAAACACTATGGGTATCAGGTTAAGTAAAGAGGCTGAACTGAAAGGTACAGACGTAACCGAAACTGGTGTGATAGCTTACGCAATAAGAGACTAAATTTAACTCCCTCCCTTAAGTTAAATCAAAAAGGCCCCAATTAAGGGGCCTTTTTTATTCTATTGATTTTAAAAATTTTAAAACTTCTTTAGCGTGATCTTTCACCTTAACTGAACGCCACTCTTTAATAATTTTGTCATCTTTTAATAAAAATGTGCTTCTTATTAATCCCATGAATTCTCTGCCCATGAATTTTTTCTTACCCCAAACTTTATATGCCTTAATTGCTTCTTTTTTTACATCTGCTACTAAATCAAATTTAATTTTGAATTTATCTCTAAATTTTTCATGACTTTCCATATTATCTTTAGAAATACCAATTACTTCACAGTCTAATTTTTTAAATTGTGAAAGAAGTGAATTGAAATCTTTTGTCTCAATTGTGCAGCCAGGTGTATTATCTTTTGGATAGAAATATAAAACTTTATATTTACTTTTAACTTTGTTTAATTGAAACTTCTCAGAATTTGTGGACGGTATTTTAAAATTAGGCGCAGTTCTATTAGCTATTTTATTCATATTTGTTCTCTTCCCACAAATTTTTTATATTTACGACTGGAGATACTCCATAAATGGAATTTACATTGGTTGCATGTATTGCAAGAGATGGAATAGGGCTCAAACATACCTCAGATTTAAATATATCGTGCAAAGGTTTTTCAAATGGTGAATGTTCTTTTTTACACATACTTAACAACTTATCAAAATGCTTATTAACCATCCTATTACTTGTCAAAAAAGTGCATAAAGTCTGATCTATTTTTCTCCAATGAGATTGATTACCAAGGAGCACCTTTGTATCTTCTGGCGAAAAATATAAATATGGATAATCTGTTGGGCACAAAAAAAGTTCATCATTTAAAATTGTAGAAAATTTTTCATATGCAAACACCATTTCTTCAAGGCTATTTTTTTTATGAATGTAATCATCTTCAACAAAGTAAATTAGATCATCAGAATTTTTTGATATTTCAATTGATTGATGAATATTAGACATATTTGATTTTTGAGCATCTGTGACGCTTTCATTTTTCTCGTTTTTATGATCTATAAATAATTTATATTTTTCAAAATCTAACTTTTCTATTCGGCTTTCAAAAAATTGATCATTTAAAATTTTATTGTATTTGTTTAATATTTTTTGATCTGAATTATGATCTATTATTGTTAATTTTAATTTTATGGACTCGAAGAGATCTTTGGATGAATTGATAGAATTTACTAAAGAATTTAATGATCTTATCGAATACTCCTCCTTTTTTTTATCGAATATTCTTTTTTTTGTTTGTGATAACATTAAAACAGAAGCGCAGCTTCTAAAAATAATTTCTAAAGCTTTTACTTTTCTCGTAATTGCTAGTGAACCCATTGGTATTGTTATTGATTTTTGACCTATAGCGGAAAGATTTTGATTACTTGGATTCTTCAATGAAGGTATATCGTAATTACTATTATTTATGATTTCGAAGCCAAAATATCGATTTATTTTAATTAACAGTTTTTCAAAAAATGAATTTTTTTTCTTTAATTTTAATTCTTTCACAATATAAATGTATAGTAATATGAAAATTAAATCATCACAAACACTTGTTAATGAAGCTTTAAATCAAATCAAAACACTTTCTCCAGCTGAAGCTTTAGAAATGGTAAATTCAGATAAATGTAATCTAATAGATATAAGAGATATCAGAGAACTAGAGAAAATGGGAAGAATAGAAAATTCACATCATATTCCAAGAGGAATGTTAGAGTTTTGGATGGATCCAGACAGTCCTTACTTTAAAGAAGGTAAGATAGATATGAACAAAGAAATGGTTTTATTTTGTGCAGGTGGACTAAGATCTGCATTAGCTACAAAATCATTGAAAGATATGGGGTTTGAAAAAATTTCACACATAGATGGTGGCTTTTCTCAAATGAAGAGCAGTGGTTTCAAAGTAGAAAAATAAATCAATCAAACAAAGTTATTCTTTTTGCGAAAAAAATTCTTATTACCCAGTATATAAATAATCCTAAAGGACCAATGAAATATGTAATTATTAAAGGAAAAAAGACTAGAATTTTTGACATATAAAATCTCTGACTATCTCTAACAATCCAAGATCCACAAAATAAATTAATAGCCAAAAAGTGTGTCCAAAATAAAATTAAAAACTCGTTATTCTCAAAAAGCTCAGCTAGATCATAAAAACTTAAATATAAAATAAAATTTTTATCAAAATCATACCCGGCAAAAAAGAATATATATAATAGATAAATATAAACACTTGCCAAAATAAATGTTGGAATTATTGATGTAACAAATAAACCACAAACTTTAGTTTGTGGAAAAATTATAAGCATTAACCAAAAAGGTATTACACCTATATTCAACCACATATATATCATTTCTACTGTAAAAAATGCAGATATTTGTTCAATCATCAGGGTTATATTATATTAAATGCAATAATGATTCCTATAAAAAATAAAAAAAAAAACTTAGAAGCGACAATTGATGAAATGCGCAACTTTGCACTTAATTATGTNGAAAAATTTGCACCATCAAAACAACAGCTAAAAACATATCTTTTAAAGAAATATTTAAGATCTAAAGTTGATAACGTTAAAAGAAGCAATATTTCAGATCTAATCGAGATTGTAGCTGAAGATTTAGAAAAATCTAAATTTATAAATGATAAATTTTATTCAGAAACAAAAGCAAAAAGTCTAATCCAAAGAGGTTCATCAATAAATAAGATTAGAAATTATTTAATAAGTAAAGGGGTTGGAGAAAAATATATTAAAAATACAATTGAACAAATTAATGAAAATAATGAAGATCAAGATTTTTTTTCAGCCATAAAAGTTTGTAAAAAAAAAAGAATTGGTCCTTCAAGAACTGAAGATAATAGACCTTTATTCTATAAAAAAGATATTGGTATATTAGCAAGATCTGGATTTGATTTTGANGTTTCCAGAAGAGTAATGGAACTAGATAAAGAGGAATATTTGAAAATTATAAATCTTCTTTAGACTTTTTATTNTTTTCTTCTAAATAATACTGAATTTTGCTTTTGATATAGTTTTTTACCATCACAAATACTATNAATCCAAAAATTGATACAGAAACTATTATAATTAATATTATTCTTAATTGNTCACTCATTATATATTTTTATTTCTTTTCAAAATTATACTAGGATTTTTAAAATTTTCTTTTCCGTAAAGTATTTCATTTCCNTCNAAATCNGTAACTATACCCCCTGCATTTTCAAGAATAGCATGCCCAGCTGCTATATCCCATTCACATGCTCTAGGCTCTGCAACATATCCGTCGTATTCATTTGAAGCTATTACACAAAATTTTAAAGAACTTTTCATCCTTTTAAATTCACTAACATTCATTGTTTGATATATTTTACTAATTTCAGGTTTTAGTTTATTTGAATATGATACAAATTTAAGTTTATTATTTGAAATTTTTGAACAGTCTAATTTTACATGTTTACTATTAATTATTTCAAATGAACAACCTTTNTCATAAGAATAAAATAATCTATTTTTAGCGGGTGCATATATTATACCTGCTACTGCTCGATTNTTAATTATTAAACCAGCATTTAGAGTAAATTCGTCAAGATCATTAATGTAATCATAAGTACCATCAATTGGATCTATTAGCCAAAAATTTTTTAAATCTTTCTTGGATTTATTATGACTAGTTTCTTCTGATACAATCGGTATTTGAGGAGTTAAGTCACTTATTTTTTCAGTTAAAATTCTATTAACTTCAAGATCACCATTGCTAACAGGTGTGTTATCTTCCTTAATTTCTTTTTTTAATCCTTTTTCTCTTAATTCTATTGAAACTTTTCCTGCGTATAAAAAAGTGTCAATCAATTTTTCAATAGCTGCCTTTATTTCGATTTGTTTCATTTATTCTAACTTTTCTAATTCGATATTTTTAGCATTGATAACTTTTTTTCCTACATTTTCGAAATTCACAGTTACTTTTTCTTTAATAATTGACTGTACTTGTCCTATTCCCCAATCTTTATTATTAGGATTTATAACTTTATCACCTGGTTCAAAATCTAAAATCATTTGATTTTACTTATAATAGAAATGAGTATAAATACCACCACATGAATTTAGAGTTAAACTCAATTGGATTAGATAAGAAACCGTCTGATACAAAAGTAATTGTAGCTATGTCTGGTGGTGTAGACTCATCTACAGTTGCAGGTTTGATGAAAATGCAAGGATATAATGTTACTGGCATAACGTTAAAACTATACAACGATAGTAAAGAAGTTGTTAAATCAAAAGTATGTTGCTCAGGCCAAGATGTTATAGATGCTAAAAGAGTTGCTCATAAATTAGATATTGATCATAAAATTCTTTATTACCAAGATAAATTTAAGCAAGGNGTTATTGATAATTTTGTAGAAAGTTACTTAAAAGGAGAAACTCCAATACCATGCGTACAGTGTAATCAAACTGTCAAATTTAAAGANTTGTATGAANTTGCTAAAGATTTAAATGCTGATGCTTTNATNACAGGTCATTATGTAAAAAATNTAACAATAAATNAAAAAAATAATATGTATAGAGCAGTAGATGAAAATAGAGATCANAGTTATTTTCTATTTAATACTACNAGAGAGCAATTAAATTATTTACGATTTCCATTAGGTGGAATGTTAAAAAATGAAACTAGAGANATTGCTAAAAAACTAAATTTAAATGTTGCAGATAAGCCAGATAGTCAAGATATATGTTTTGTTCCTAACGGAGACTATTCATCAGTAATAAAAAAGTTTAAGCCAGATTCCTTAAAAAAAGGTAATATTAAAAATCTAAATGGTGAAGTAATAGGCGTTCATGATGGAATTATAAATTTTACCATTGGTCAAAGAAAAGGAATTAAAGTATCTGACAAAGAGGCATTATATGTAATTAAAATTGATTCAGAAAATAATGAGATAATTGTTGGAGGAAGAGAACATCTAGGAAAAAAGAGAATTAATTTAAAAAATATTAATCTATTATCCGATAAAAACGAATTAAATGAAAATATATTAGTCAAAGTTAGGTCTACAGGAAAGTTATTAAGCGCCAATGTAAATTTTATAAACGAGAATGATGCTGAGGTAAATTTAGATAATTCTGAAGATGGTATTTCACCTGGACAAGCATGTGTCTTTTATAAAAAAGACCAATATGGTCACAAAGTTCTTGGTGGTGGTTGGATTAAAGAATAATTAATTTTACTTTTTCTTATTCTTTTTTCTTGCTCTTCTTTTTTTAGAGCCCATTTTTCTTCGGCCTCTATGCTTTTTAGGGTATCCCATAATCTCCTTAGTTTTACAATTTTATTGACTTATTTGAGGGATATAGCATTGTCAATATAACTAATCAATTTTTTTATGGTTAATTCAGTTAAAACTTTTTTAAAACAAGTAGGAAAAGATTATCAAAATCAGTCAGTTAATCCGCCAGTAGTAAGAGCTTCAACAATAATATTNAAAACTCTTCAAGATATAAAGAAAACACAAAGTAATTATAAAAAAAATCCCTTAAGCAAAAATTTTGATTATGGTAGAAAAGGAACATCAACAACTTTTGCACTACAAGAACTATTAAGAAAAATTGAAAATGCTTATCAAGTTTATTTAACACCAACAGGATTTGGTGCAGTTTTTCTTGGAGTGATTAGTGTTGTAAGACCTGGTGATGAAATTATTATAACAGACTCGGTATACTCNCCTACAAGATTTTTAACCGAAGACTATTTAAAAAAATTCAATATTAAAGCAGTATTTTATGATCCAAAAAACTTAGATGACTTAAAAAAAAAAATTACAAATAAGACTAAACTTATTTTTGTTGAAAACCCAGGAAGTAANACATTTGAATTTCAAGATTTAAAAAAAATATTATCTTTTGCTAAGAATAAGAATATTTATACAGCTATTGATAACACNTGGGGAACACCNTATTTAATNAANCCTTTAGACTTAGGNTTTGATATGTCTATAGTTTCAGCGACAAAATATTATTCTGGTCATTCAGATGTTATGGGTGGCAGTTTAGCTATAAAAAAAAGACTTTTTAAACAAGTGGAATTAAGTCAAAAAGCAGTTGGTTTAAGACTAAGTCCTGATGATGCCTATTTAATTATGAGAGGACTAAGAACGTTGGATATTAGGTTAGACAAACATCAAGAAAACACCATCAAGGTAGCTAATTTTTTGAGCAAACAAAAAAAAGTTAAAGAGGTTTTTTACCCAATTAAAAAAAATATTAAACAATACAAAATGTGGAAAAAGTATTATTCAGGATCATCTGGGTTAATGGGTGTAAAAATTATTTCTAAAAATAAAAACTCTGTAATAAAATTTTTGAATAAATTAAAATTATTTGCCCATGGTTACAGTTGGGGAGGATTTGAAAGTCTTGCTTTATATCAAGACAAATTGGCACTGGGTAATAGGAGCTACACAAAGCTGAGTAATAACGAACATATTATAAGATTGCATATTGGTTTAGAAGACCCAAATGATTTGATTGCTGACATTAAACAGGCTATTAAATNTGTAAGATGAATGACACCAAATTTTTTCCAACAAAAAAAGCATTAGTTACTGTAATAGCTGCATCNGTTGTTGTTATTATTGCATTAGGAATAAGACAAACTTTTGGAATGTTTTATTTTGATTTTGCAACTGATTTAGATATCACCATAACACAGTTCGGNTTTACAATGGGATTACAGCTCTTATTGTGGGGTGTTTTCAGTCCTATGTTTGGAATTATTACGGATAAGTATGGTGGTAATATTGCAATCTTTATTGGTTTTGTTTTTTATTTGTTAGCAATTTTATTGTTTTATTCAGGTTTTAATACTGGTTATTATTTTACTATAACAATTGGAATATTAGTTGGTGTTGGACTGGGATCTACAGCTATCAGTATACCTGTTTCAGTTGTTGCAAAACATTTTCCAGTATCAAGCAGAACAATAGCAACAGGAATAGTAACCTCAGCAGGATCTTTTGGATATTTTATATCACCATTAATCACTAGATATTCACTTGTTGAACATGGGTGGGAAAATACAATGCTATTTTTCTGTTTCTTTTTAGGTCTAGGATTAATAGTAGCATTATTTGTTTCAACACCAAAAATACCTGTCGGTACAAATCAAAATAACAATCAAACAGCTAGAGAAGCTTTAAAAGAGGCTTTTTCAAATAAAAGTTACATCTATCTTACTTTAGGTTTCTTTGTATGCGGTTGGCACATTGCTTTAGTAGCAACTCATATACCCACTTACATGATTGATAAAGGATTACCAGATTGGTGTGCAGCAATGGTTTTGGCTTTAATTGGACTTTTTAATATGGTTGGAACAATTACAAGTGGATATCTTGCAACTAGATACAGTCAAAAAATTTTATTAAGTGCAATTTATCTACTAAGAGGAGTATCAATTATTTATTTCATATTCCTACCACCAAGTGTTTTTAATTCAGTAATCTTTGGAATAACATTTGGAATGTTGTGGCTATCAACAGTTCCACCAACAAATGGAATAATAGGCAAGGTATTTGGAACTAAGTATATCGGATTATTATATGGAATTGTTTTTGTAAGTCATCAAATTGGATCTTTTTTAGGAGCTTATTTGAGTGGAGTTTTCTACGAACTTAACGGCAATTTTGATTATGCTTGGTACATATCTATCGCATTATCTATTTTTGCTGGTTTGATACATTTACCTATAAAAGAGAAGCCAATTGAAAGACCGCAAATCGCATAAACTTAAATTTAACCCGTATTTAGAAAAACTTTATCAGTCGGATAAGCCACTGATAATCTACAAAGTTGATAATGGTTATGACATTTATACAGATTTTTCTAAAAAAATTAATTTAACAAAAAAAAATATACATAAATTTTTAAACTCTTTTGAAAGAATGAAATATAAAAAAGAAACTGATCAATATGTTGGTTTTTTTGGATATGAAATTTTAAATTATTTACTTGGTATTAAAATTAGCAAACAGTCTAAAAATGGTTTTTATAAAGGAGTTTTTTACAAACCAGAAACAATCATTAAAATAAGAGATAATATTTCAATATTTTCAAATAAAAAAAAGCACGAATTTAATAATTATTTTAAACCAACTAAAATTTTATCACCCTTTAAATTAAATATTAAATATCAAAAATACAAAAAAATATTTGATATTTTTTCAAAAAAAATAAGACAAGGAGAAACATATCAAATAAAAATTTGTACAAAATATCGTAATAAATCTTCAATAAATCCAATTAATTTTTTCTGGAGATTAATGAAGTCAAATGCTTCACCAGAATCTTTTATGATAAGAGATAAAAATTATTCTATTGTAAGCTGCTCACCTGAAACTTTATTATTAAAAAAAGGTAA
>FUFK010046223.1_pt1 | contig 13122 bp, 12 predicted proteins | sample 1021851 | NCBI WGS metagenome assembly FUFK01 (sample SAMEA51879418, study PRJEB19060) | metagenome | reverse complement strand
TTCTTGACCACCTTCTTCGCCACCGGCGCCGGAGCATCCTCGGGCGCAGCCGGCTTCTTCGGGGGTGCAGCGCTGCCGCTTGAGGAGATCACGCGGGCAGGGGCAGCCGGCGTCTCGGACTCAGGCGCAGTCAGCTCGTCGATGACCGGATCGGGAGTACCAACGGTTTCCTCGCTGCNNCNGTATCGTCGGCCGGCGCCTCCACGCTCGCTGCGGCCTTCTTGGCCGTCGCCTTCTTGGCCGCCTTCTTCGTGGCCTTTTTGGCGGCCTTCTTGGCGGCCTTCTTGGTCGACTTCTTGGCCGCCTTCTTGACCGGCTTCGGCTCCTCGGGCTGCTCATCGCGAACCAGGCCCTCACGCTCGGCCTTGCGGCGGACACGGTCGGCCTGCGCGTCGACGATGCTCGAGGAGTGGCTCTTGACGCCGATCCCCAAGGACTCGGCGAGATCGAGCGTCTCGGCATTGGTCATGCCGAGCTCTCGTGCGAGTTCGTAGACGCGGATGTTGTTTGGCACTGAGGCGATTGCCCTTCTGACCCGGTGTTCGCTCTCGAACCCGCCGGATCGCTCACTTGTTCGACGACACAATCTGCGTCGTCAGTGGTCACTTCTGCTGGCGCGCACGCGCGTCAGGCTGCAATGGCCACAATGACTGAAGCCTAGCGAGATCATCCGCGTCTGCCGCGGTTCGCAACGCCCGACCGATGGCCTTCCGAGCGATGGCTGCGTCGAGGCATACCCGATCGGGGCACACATACGCCCCCCGGCCCGGTCCTTGCCCACGTGCGAGGCCGTCCGGAGTTACCCGGATCCGCACCAATTCGGCCTGTTCAAGGCGCTCACGGCACCCCACACAGGTCCGAATCGGCATCAGAACCGCTATTCGGCCTCGTCGTCGGCAGCCGAATCGTCGTCCGCCTCGGCAACGGGGCCATCACCGGCCTCGTCCTCGGCGTACTCGTCGTCGGTCACAGGAGCCTCGTCGGCCGCGGCCGCCTCTTCTTCCTGCATGGCCAGATAGTCGGCCTCGGAGATCGGATCACTGCCATCGGCGGGCTGCCACAGGTTCTCGCCGGTCTCGGGATCCTGGATCCACTCGCCATCGGCCCACTCGACCCCCTCGGCGTACGCCTGCTCCTCGGCGAACTGGGTCTCGGACTTGATGTTGATTCCCCAGCCGGTGAGACGAGAGGCAAGACGGGCGTTCTGGCCCTCCTTGCCGATCGCCAGCGACAGCTGGAAGTCGGGGACGATGACATCACAATCGCCGGTCATCTCGTCGGGACGCACCTCGGTGACCTTCGCCGGGCTGAGGGCACGGGTGACGAACTCCTGCAGATCCTCGTGGAACGGCACGATGTCGATCTTTTCGCCACGGAGTTCGTTGACGACCTGACGCACACGAGCACCGCGGGCGCCGACGCAGGCGCCGACCGGATCGACGTTCGCATCGTTGGACCACACGCCGATCTTGGTGCGGTGGCCTGGTTCGCGAGCACAGGCCTTGATCTCCACGATGCCGTCGGCAATTTCGGGGACCTCGAGCTCGAAGAGACGCTTGACCAGACCCGGGTGGGTGCGGCTGACGACGATCTGCGGGCCCTTGGCCGTCTTGCGAACCTCGACGATGTACGCCTTGATGCGGGCGTTCGAGTCGGGGCGTTCGAACGGCACCTGCTCGGCCTGGGGCAGAAGCGCCTCCACTCGACCGAGGTCGAGCAGCGTGTAGCGGGCGTCGGTCTGCTGGATCATGCCCGTGACGATGTCGCCTTCGCGGCCGGCGTACTCCTCGTACTTCAGCTCGCGTTCGGCCTCACGGATTCGCTGAGTCATCACCTGGCGGGCGGTTTGTGCCGCAATGCGTCCGAAGTTGTCAGGGGTGACCTCGAACTCGTCGCCGACGGGCTCACCGTCCTCGTCGAGTTCTTGAGCGAAGACCTGGAACTCCATGGTCTCGGGGTTGATCGTCACCCAGGCGTACTCGTACGCATCGGGCATGCGCTTGTAGGCGTGCTCGAGGGCGTCGGCGAGCGCCCCGAAAAGCGCATCAACGGAGATGCCTCGGTCGGTGGCGAGCGCCTGCAGCGCCTCCATCATGTCCTGGTTCATCAGTGAGCCTCTCTCTGCGATTCTGGGATGCTCGGACGCTTGTCGCCCTGGCCGGGCTTGGGGGCGCCACCCCATTCGAACACGGTGCGGGCCTTCGCCACATCGTCGTAAGCGAACGCTCGCGTGTCGCCGTCGATCTCCAGCATGAATCCGGCTTCTGTGGATCCGACAAGGGTNCCGGAAAAGCGGCGGTTGCCGTCGACATCGGCGAACGTCTTGATCTTCACGGTCTCTCCGACCGCCCGCTCGTAGTGCAGGCGGGTGCGGAGCGGACGCTCGAGACCCGGCGAGGAGACCTCGAGGGTGTAGCGGCCCGGGATCGGATCGGCCTCGTCGAGCACCCGGCTCGAGGATTTCGAGATCGTCTTGATTGCGTCGATATCGATGCCGCCATCGGCATCGACCAGGATCCGCAGAATCCCACCGTTGAATTCGACGTCGTAGAGCTCGGCACCAACATCGGCCACGACGGGNGCCACCAGCTCACGAACTCGATCGACAACAGCCATGGCACTCCCCTTTCGCGGTCATCGGGATGGAAACGGCGCCGGAACTGAGAAAGGCGTGGCCTGCGGCCACGCCTCATCCGAATCCGGCTGAAGAACGATGAGCGCAGTGTATCAGGAATCCGACGACGCAAACGCCGCCACAAACTCGGCATGAAGGCGAGGGAGACGGACGTTCGACCCCTCGACAGCGATTCCGGGACGGTCGGCGACACGATCGAACGCACCTTGAGCGAACGAGAGGTGGATCCGCCGATTGGCGGCCGGCACCACGGCCTTCGCCACCTCAGCTCTCGCTGCGACGAATCTCGGCGATCACGGCCTCGGACTCGTTGGCGTCCTCTCCACGCTCTCCGAGGTTCCGGTCGCGGTCCTCTTGCGCGGCCTTGCGGGCGGCGTCTTTGGTGGCCTTTGCCTTTTCTAGGGCGGCATCGGCGCCGTGCTCGTGGATGAACTCGGCCCATTCGACAAGGGTGTCGACCATCTCGTCCTCGGGAACGACCATGACGTTCTGGCCCTTCACGAACAGGTGGCCGCGCTTGTTGCCCGCNGCAATGCCGAGATCGGCATCGCGGGCCTCTCCCGGCCCGTTCACGACACAGCCCATCACGGCGACCTGCAGAGGGATCTCCCGCTCACCAAAGGCGGCCATGGCGTCCTGGGCAACGGTGTAGACGTCGACCTCGGCGCGACCACACGACGGACACGCGATCAGGTCGATGTTCTTGCGCTCGCGCAGTCCCATGGCCTCAAGCAGTTGACGGCCGGCCTTGGCCTCCTCGATCGGGTCGGCAGTGAGTGAGTACCGGATCGTGTCTCCGATGCCCTCGGCGAGCAGGGTCGCNATCCCGGCAGTGGCCTTCAAGGTTCCCGCCGGTGGCGGACCCGCCTCGGTGACNCCGAGGTGCAGCGGATGGTCGGTNGCCTCNCTGAGTTGGCGGTACGCCTCGATCATCAGCGGGACCGAGGATGCCTTTACCGAGATCTTGATGAGGTCGAAGTCGACTTCCTCGAAGTAGGCGATTTCCTGCAACGCTGACTCGACCATCGCCTCCGGCGTGACCTTGCCGCCGTACTTGTCGTACAGCGCNGGATCGAGTGAGCCGCCGTTCACCCCGATACGGATCGGAATGCCCCGGTCCTTGGCCTCGCGAGCGACCGTCTTGATGTGCTCGGGCTTGCGGATGTTTCCCGGGTTGAGACGAAGGCCGTGGACACCGGCCTCCAGTGCTTCGAGTGCACGCCGGTACTGGTGATGGATGTCGGCGATGATCGGCACCGGAGAACGCGGCACGATGCGGGCGAGTCCTTCCGCCGCCTCGGGCTCGTTGCACGTGCAGCGCACGATGTCGCAGCCGGCTGCGGCCAACCCGTAGATCTGCTGCAGGGTCGCTTCGTGATCCGCCGTCTTGGTGATCGTCATCGACTGGATCGTGATGGGGGCACCTCCGCCGACCGGGACGTCGCCGACCATGATCTGTCGGGTCTCCCGGCGAGGGAAGCTCTGCGTGAACTCCACGAACGCAACGCTACCGGCCCGACGCTCGCTCGGAGATGACGGGCGGCACGACCGCCGGCTCAGCCGATGTCGATCGGATCGATGATGTCCCGGGCGAGGGCGAAGACCCCGATGACGACCAGGAATGCGAACACCGCGTAGGTCAGGGGCAGCACCCGGGCGTAGTCGACCTCGTGCTTGCGGCCGCCGATCGAGCGGAGGCGCTCGTAGGTCCCGATAGCCACGTGTCCTCCGTCGAGCGGGGGCAGCGGTAAGAGATTGAACACACCGATGAAAATGTTGAGGATCGCCAGCAGTTGGAGTTGGCCCTCGAAACTCGCATTGGCGCCGAGTCGGGCGGCGCCATAAATCGACAGGATCCGCTCTTCGTCGGGATTGCGGATGTCGAGCGCTCGACTGTTGATCTCACGCTGCTCGGCCACGTCGGTGGCGGTGGTGAGATCGGCACCGCCGCCGAGCGTGTCGGACAGGAAGTTCCCAAGGGTGCTCGGCGTGAAGAACTGCACCAGCGCCTCACCAGAAACGACGATCCACTCGCCGAAGGTCGTGACCCCGTGCCATGCCGACGCGAACAGACCGAGATTGTCGAGCAGCGGCTCATCGCCCACACCGAAGAACCCGATGGTGGGGTTCTCGACCGAGGTGATGTCGAGGATCTCAACGTCGACCATGACGCGAGGGAACTGCTCACCGACGGGGTCGACCGTGATATCGACGAACTCGCCCTCCCGGCCTTCGAGCACCAAAAGGATGTCGTCCCAGCTGGTGACGTCGGTGCCCTCGATGGCAAGGATGCGATCGCGCTCGATGAGCCCCTGAAAGGCGTCCGCGCCCTCGCCGGTGAGACGACTGCCGATGACGACGGAATCGGTGATGACCTCGCCGTTGCGTTCCCAGGTGAACTCGGTGAGTTCACCCCCACGGGCTCGGACGAGATCGCCGAACTGCAGGAAGCCGCTGACCTCCTCACCGCCGACGCTGAGCATCACGTCGCCCGGCTCGATGCCGAGTTCGGCGGCGGCGCTCGCCTGAGACGTGCGCGAGACCTGCCAGGCACCGTCATCGTTCTGCACGCCGTAAAAGAGCGCGAGCGCAGCGAGCAGAACAATCGCCATGATGAAGTGCATCGCCGAGCCGGCCGAGACGACCAGCATCTTGCGAGGCCATGACTTGATCCGGTACGACCGTTGTTCATCGCCAGGCTCAACCGGATCGAGATTGTTCATCCCGATGATGCGGACGTACGCACCAGCCGGGATGCCCTTGACGCCGTATTCGGTCTCGCCCTTGCGGAACGACCAGAGTTGGGGTCCGAAACCGATGAAGAACTCCGTGACCTTCATGCCGGTCCAGCGCGCCGTNAGNTAGTGACCGAGCTCGTGCATGAAGATCATGACGATCAGCGCGACGACAAAAAAGGCCCAGCCCCAGCTGGCGAGAACGCCAAGGGCGAGGATGGCCGCGATCATAAGGATCAGGCCGCTGAAATCGTTGGTGGTCTCGGTGTCGATCGCCGACGCCGAGTCCGATTCCGGCGGGGGCACCGGGGTCTCGGTGTGCATCACGCCATTTTCGCGGAGATCACCGCCAATGCGACATCGCGCGCCTGCGCGTCTGCCGCCAGCACCGCATCGACATCGCTNGCGGCTGACCCGGGCCAGCGCTGGAGTGCCTCGTCGACCACCTCGCCGATGTCAACCCACCGGATCGATCCGGCGAGGAATGCGTCGACCGCGACCTCGTTGGCAGCACTCAGCCACGCTGGTGCCGTCTCACCCGCCCGCCCGGCGTCGTAGGCCAGACGAAGACACGGGAAAGCCGCCAGGTCAGGGGGCTGGAAATCGAGTCGGCTGAGTGTGGTCCAATCGATCGCGCCGTACGGCACGTCGAGCCGATCGGGGTAGGCCAGCGCGTACCCGATACACAGACGCATGTCCGGCATGGAAAGTTGGGCGATCGTCGCACCGTCGGTGTAGCTGACCATCGAGTGGATCACCGACTGAGGATGAACGACGACATCGATCTCGTCGAACGACACGTCGAAGAGTTCATGGGCCTCGATCACCTCGAGACCCTTGTTCATCAACGTCGACGAGTCGATCGTGATCTTGGGCCCCATCGACCATGTGGGGTGAGCCAGAGCATCGTCGATCGTGACCTGCTCGAGGTCGCGGCGGGTTCGGCCTCGAAACGGTCCCCCACTCGCCGTGAGCACGATGCGATGGACCCGATCGGTTGCGTTGACCTTGCCGGTAACGCCGTTGGCCCGCAAACACTGGTGCACTGCACAGTGCTCGCTGTCGACCGGAACCAGCTCCGCACCTGGGGTCTGCCAGGCTCGCTGGACCACCGGCCCGGCGGCGATCAGCGATTCTTTGTTGGCCAGGCCGAGACGCTTGCCCGCCTTGAGGGTTGCGAGGGTGACGGGCAGCCCAGCGAAGCCGACAACCCCGTTGATGATGGTGTCGGCGGTGAGTGCAGCGTCGGCCATCGCCGCATCGCCCACCAGCAGGTCGACGCCTTCGGGCAGCTGCGGCCCGATCTCGGCCGCCGCCTCGGCATCGGCAACCGCGACGACCTGGGGGCGAAACTCCTCGGCTTGGGCGATGACGTCGGGGTTGCGACCGACACCGAGCGCCGTGACGACATAGTCGCCGGGGCGCTCGCGAATGATCTCGAGTGTCTGCGTGCCGATCGAGCCGGTCGAACCCAGCACCGACACCGAGGTGGTCATCGTCGGCTCAGCTGAACACGAAGGCGTTGGCGGCGAACCAGACCGTCGGCAGCACGAAGAGCAACCCGTCGAAGCGGTCGAGCAGGCCTCCGTGGCCGGGGAGGATCGTGCCCATGTCCTTGATGCCGAGATCGCGCTTGATCTGCGACTCGGCCAGATCACCGATCGGAGCAGCGAGCGCCGCAGCGATGCCGATCACGATCATCGTGGACAATCCACTGCCATCGAAGGCGTCGCCGGCGAGCGGGGCAGGCTGCCCAATGATGCCCATGACGATGGCGGCGATCAGCACGACGACCATGCCACCGACGAGGCCTTCCATGGTCTTGTTGGGGCTGGCGGACGACAGTGGGGTGCGGCCGAGCGCCTTCCCGATGAACAGCCCACCGATGTCGTAGAAGACGGTGAGGATCACCGCAACGGTGAGCACGCCNGTGCCGTAGGTGTCGACCGACAACATCAAGGCGGCGAAACTGCCGAGCACGCCGATGTGCACAATGCCGAGCAGCGTTGTGCCGAGGCCACGCATGGCACCGTCAGGGCTGATGCCCATGACGTACCAAAGCGAGCCGAACAGGAGCGCCAACACGAGCACAAGCCCGATCGCCGCTTCGCCCTTCCAGTAGACCGCNAGCGGNAGGGAGAGNACGGCGGTGAGACCGAGCAGCACAGCNGGCTGGTAGCCGGCGACTCGCACGGCGTTGTAGAACTCNACGGCGGCNAGCGACAGCGCAATCGTGACGATCACAAGGGCGGCCACCGGGCCGACGGCCANGGCTGCGAAGAACAGGACAGCGAGGGCCACACCGACGATGACCGCCATCGGCATGTCTCGATCGCCGGTCGCGCCGGCGACCGCACCCAGGGATTCTGCGAGCGACGGCTCATCACCGGCAGGGGTCGGCTCCGACATCGCCGCGCCGAGGCGACCGGAATCTTGGTCGTCGTCGAAACCGAAAAAGTCAGCGGCGGCGTCGGACACGCCATCCGGCTGTGCNGGCGGCGCCGCATCAGACCCGTCGTCGGTCAAGCGGGGCGTGGACGACACGTCAGCCCAGGCAGCGAGCTCGTCGGGCTCGGCCTCGGGGAGGGTCGGCTCCGGGTTCGGCTCGAAGGTCATCGACGCATCGCCACCGACCTGGGGCACCGACCCGGTTGGCGGCTCGCTCCAGTGCGGGATGGCGTCGTCGTCCTCCTCGAAGGAGATGTCGTCGCCGAAGACCGAACGGCCCGGCGCCGCGAACTCGTCGACAGGTTCACCGCTGTCGGCGACTCGAAAGCCCTCGAACTCGTTGGATTCGTCACTCATCGGGTACGCCCTTTCAGAGCAGTGCGAGGTTCACACCTCAAGTAGCTCTTCTTCCTTCTGGGCCTGCGCTGCATCAATCATGCCAATGAAATCGTCCTTCAAGGCGTCAAGCTGCGTTTCGGCCCCTCGCACGTCGTCTTCGGAGACGCCGTCGAGATCTTCGAGTTCCTTGCGAGCAGAGCGACGAACACCGTTCACGCGCTGCTTGGCTTCCTCCGCCATACCGCCGACGACCTTGGCCAGATCGCGGCGGCGCTCCTCGGTGAGCATCGGGAAGCTCAGGCGGATGATACGTCCGTCGTTCGACGGGCTCAGGCCCATATTCGAGTTGATGATCGCCTTCTCGATCGCGTCGAGGTTGGCGATGTCGTGCGGGGTGACGATCAGCTGACGGGCTTCGGGCACTGAGAAACTCGCGAGCTCCTGCAACTTCATCTCGACACCGTAGGCCTCAACGGTGAGCCGCTCGAACAATGCCGAGGACGCCCGACCGGTGCGCACGGTCGAGAACTCGCGCCGCGCATGACTGACAGCCCCCTCCATCTTCTCCCCCGCATCGAGCAGGATGAGTTCGATCTCTTCGTCGTTCACGGTCATTCCTCGTCGTCGACGAGGGTACCGACCGACTCACCTCGGAGCAGGGATTGGAGGTTGTTGTCGTCCATCAGGTCGAAAACGACGATGGGCAGATCGTTGTCCATGCACAGCGTGATCGCCGTGGAATCCATGACCTTCAGGCCCTCGTTGAGCACCCGCATGTAGGAAACGTGATCAAGCTTCACGGCGTCGGGATTGGTCCGGGGATCGTCGCTGTAGATGCCGTCGACGCCGCCGTGGGTGCCCTTCAGCACCACGCCCGCCTCGATCTCGACCGCCCGCAGGGCCGCTGTGGTGTCGGTCGTGAAGAACGGATTGCCTGTGCCGGCACCGAAGATGACAACCCGACCCTTCTCCAGGTGACGAGTCGCCCGACGTCGGATGTAGGGCTCGGCGATCTGGTGCATTTCGATCGCCGACTGCACACGGGTCGGCTGCCCAAGCTGCTCCAACGTGTCCTGCAGGGCAAGCGCGTTCATCACGGTGGCGAGCATGCCCATGTAGTCGGCCTGGGCACGATCCATGCCCTCGCCGGCGCCATGGATGCCGCGCCAGATGTTGCCCGCGCCGACGACGACCGCGATGTCGACGTTGAACTGCCGCGCTGCAGCGACGATGTCTTCTGCGATCGCCCGGACCGTGGGTCCGTGGATGCCGTGTTCGAGCGGACCGGCGAACGCCTCACCAGAGAGTTTCAGCAAAACCCGCTGCCAGCGGGCGGCTTCGGTTCCTCGGGTGGTCGGTTCGTCGTCGCTCATTCCGTCATGATCCGATCACAACCTGGAGGAAGCGCGCAATGTTTCCACCTCCGAGGCTGTCCTTCACGGGGGTCTTGTCACCGTGAAGACCCTGCTCGAGGAGGGCACGCTCACCCTTCCAGGCGTTGAGTCGGCCCGTGACGATCTTGTCCCAGGCCTGCTCAGGCTTGCCCTCGGCCTTGGTGATCTCGAGAAGCGAGACCCGCTCCTTTTCGATGTCATCAGCGGGGATCTCGTCGGAGGACAGATACGTGGGCTTGGCGAACGCGACGTGCAGCGCGACCTGGTGGAGGTCCTCCTGGCTGACACCGTTGCCCTCAACGACAACGGCGTTCACCCCGCGCCCGTCCTGGCTGTGCAGGTAGGTGTCGAGGATGTTGCCGTCGGCGGCGATGATCTGCTCGACCGCCCCCAGTTCGATGTTTTCCTTGATCGTGACCTTGAGATCATCGATGGCATCGGCGTGGGAATCGACCGCACCGGGGCCACCCGTGAGGACGGCATCGGCAAGGGTCTGCGCCAGGGTGGTGACGGCGTTGTTCTTGGCTGAGAAGTCGGTCTCGGTCTTGATCTGCACGACGGCGGCCGTGTTGCCGTCGACGGCGATCGCGACGGTGCCCTCATCGTTGTCACGGTCGGAGCGGGCATCGGCCTTTGCGAGACCCTTCTCGCGGAGGGCCTGCTTGGCCGCTTCCATGTCGCCATCGGCAGCCTCGAGGGCTTTCTTGGCGTCCATCATGCCGGCGCCGGTGGCGTCGCGGAGGGCCTTCACGTCCTTGGCGGTGAAGCTCATGTCGGTGTTCCTTGAGTTTCGGAGTGGAAAGGGATCGTTCGAATCAGGACTCAGTGGTGCCCTCATCGCCGGCGGAGGGCGCAGCCTCCTCGGCTTCGGCAGGCGCAGCCTCTTCGGCGGCCGGTGCGTCGGCCTCGGCCGAGACGGCGGCCACGCGGGCCTCGCGGGCAGCGGCCTCGGCGGCAGCCTCGGCGCGGGCCTGCTCCTGCTGCTCGGCGATCTCGGCCTCTTCGAGGACGTTGCGCTGAGCCGAGGCTTCACCCGAGGCCTCGGCCTTCTTCGAGCGGATGAAACGACCCTCGAGCACGGCGTCGGAGATGACACGGCTCATGAGTTCGCCTGCGCGAATCGCATCGTCGTTGCCGGGGATGGCGAAGTCGACAAGGTCGGGATCGCAGTTGGTGTCGACAACCGCAACAATCGGGATGCCGATCTTGCGAGCCTCGGTGACGGCGATGTGCTCCTTCTTCGTGTCGAGCACGAAGACGGCGTCGGGCAGTTTCTGCATGTCGCGGATACCACCCAGGTTGCGCTCCAGCTTGGTCAGCTCGCGGCTGATGAGGAGCGCTTCCTTCTTGGGCATGGCCTCGAACTCGCCGGAGTCACGCATGCGGCGGTACTCCTGCATCTTCGAGACACGCTTCGAGATGGTCTGGAAGTTGGTGAGCATGCCGCCGAGCCACCGCTCGTTGATGTAGGGCATGTTGCACCGCTCGGCGTAGGACTGGATCGAGTCCTGGGCCTGCTTCTTCGTGCCGATGAACAGCACGGTGCCGCCGTTGGCGACCAGATCACGAACGAACACGTACGACGACTCGAGGTGGGTGAGCGTCTGGTGCAGGTCGACGATGTGAATGCCGGAGCGCTCGCCGTGGATGAAACGCTTCATCTTCGGGTTCCAGCGACGGGTCTGATGCCCGAAGTGGACGCCGGCTTCCAGCAACTGCTTCATGGAAATGACTGCCATGATGTTCTCCCGGTTGAGGGATCCGGACCGGACGCCGAGGCGACCGGGTGTGGTCCGGATCTGACGTTGGCTGGCGACCTCCCTGTGAAATCGCACAGAGTCTGCGAACAGACCGTCTCCCATGCTACCGGGCCTCCTCGACGGAGCCTCCCTACAGCGGGGGGTCACCTCGACCGAGAGCCAACGATGATCGCACCGGCTGCAATCCACTGTGCCAAGGCGATCGACTCCGGCACGACAAGGTCGAGAATCTGGTCGCGAACGCCTGTGCACGCCGGATCGAGCCCGGCCAACGCAAGGCGCACCTCACGGTGGACCTCGGGCAGCCCAGCGACCTCATGATGGTCGCCGCCTGCGTCAAGCGGGTTCGCGCTCGCCAGCAGCGAGACGGGACTTCAACTGCAAGACGGCCTTGGTGTGGATCTGACACACGCGGCTCTCCGTGACGCCGAGAACCCGGCCGATCTCTACGAGCGTGAGCCCCTCAAAGTAGTAGAGCGTGAGGACGAGTCGTTCCCGCTCCGGCATGCGGCGAATCGACTCCGCCAAGGTCTCCCGCATCTCCTTCGCCTCGAAGATGCCCATCGGGCCCTCCTCGGGATCGGCGATGGAGTCGCCGAGCGTGAACGACTCGCCCGGCCCACCGCTCGCCAGCATCTCGTCGAGGGCGGCGACGCCTGCGAGGCTGATCTGGCTGAGCGTGGCCCGGAGCTGGGCTTCGGTCACGCCCAATGCCTCGGCGACCTCCGCATCGGTGGGAGCACGACGATTCTTGGACTCAAGCGTGGCGATGGCCTGCTCGAGGTCCCGGGCCTTGGAGCGGACCGAACGAGGAACCCAGTCGATCGACCGGAGTTCATCGAGGATTGCGCCCTTGATGCGGGCGATCGCGTACGTCTCGAACGCAAAGCCCCGCTCAGGATCGAACTTCTCGATTGCGTCGATAAGACCGAACGTTCCGTAGCTCGCAAGGTCGGCCTGCTCGACGTTACGCGGGAGACCAACGCCCACCCGGCCCGCGACGTACTTCACCAGCGGTGCGTAGTGCACGATCAGCTTGTCGCGAACCTCCGGTGAGGGATGTGCCGTGAAATGGGCCCAAAGCTGATCGATGTCGTCGACGCGTTCGACCACTGGAGTCCTAGGCGCGCGGGTGGGTCGAACGGTGAACGTCGCGCATGCGCTCACGACTGACCCGGGTATANATCTGGGTGGTGGCGAGATCGGCGTGACCCANCATTTCCTGCACAGCACGCAAATCGGCACCCCCGTCCAGAAGATGAGTGGCAAAGGTGTGGCGCAGCGCATGCGGGTGCGTCGGGGACACCGCTCGACGATCGAGGATGCGTCGCACATCACGCGGTGTCAGCGAGCGACCCGCCCGATTGAGGAACAGCGAGGGCTTGGCCGTATCGGCGGTGATCATGCTCGGTCGACCCTCACGAATCCACCGGGAGACCGCCTCGGTGGCCGCCTCGGAGACGGGCACGATCCGCTGCTTGGACCCCTTGCCCCAGACCCGGAGCACCCCGCTGTCGTCGATGTCGTCGAGTTCGAGACCACAGAGTTCGCTTACCCGGATCCCGCTGCCGTAGAGCAACTCGATGACCGCTCGATCGCGGAGATCGACCTCGCCAGGCTCGCCGGCGGCTCGGGCCGAACCTTCGAGGAGACCGTCGATCTCGGCTGCGGTCAACACCGTGGGCAAGTTGGCGGTGCCCTTCGGCGCAGTGAGCGCTGCGCTTGGGTCGCTCTCGACCCTCCCCGTACGTCGCGCCCAGTCGAAATAGCGGCGAAGCACCGACGCCTTGCGCGCAATCGTGCGGCGGGCG
>FUFK010074837.1_pt1 | contig 13123 bp, 19 predicted proteins | sample 1021851 | NCBI WGS metagenome assembly FUFK01 (sample SAMEA51879418, study PRJEB19060) | metagenome | reverse complement strand
TCTGTTGTAGTTAAATCTGCTTTTTTATTTATAAAACTATTTGCCATTAATTTAAAAAGAAGTTAAATGCTTCTACCTCCTCTTTTAATTCTTCTTGAAACGTAGTATTTAATTTTTCAACNATAGCATCTAAATCTCGAACTTGAGATTCTGCTACAGTAAAATCATATTCTTTTGANGCTCTTGTTAATACTTGTGCTATCTTTGCCATTATCTACGTCCATCTGGTTGTATGTCTAATCTAAAAGTNCCNAACTTCCAGTTTTGACTAGTTGATGTATTTTCTACTTTTAANGCTATAGCCCTAGCTCTTGCTCTAGTATCTACTTTTTGTGTTGATGTAGTTATGTCAAAAGGACCTAAAGAGGAACTAGCAGCAGTNTCNTTTGGAAAGTTTCTTAAATTTAAAGTAATTCTAGTGTTGCCTGTTTGAGATATAAAATCTGGAATAAATCTTCTAATCTTCATAATAAATTCTCCGTCTCCTCTAAGATCAGCACCACCTGTTGTTTGACCTGTAACACTTCTTCTTTGAGTTATATCAAAATCTCCAGATAATATATTAGCAGTTATGGCAGTTATAGTTCCGTTTCTATTTTGATCTGTTCCTGTTTCGTGTTCATAGTATGATGTCCTGCCTTCAGTGTTTCCTATAACATCAAAAGACGTATCTGTGCTTGCATCATATTCAAGAGCATGTGGTTTTCCAAAAACTGCAGAATCTCTCCATATAGTTCTAGATAAAGATCCAACTGTCCATACAGGTCTTTGTGGTGAAGAATCAAAATAGTTATATGCAACCATTCTGTTTACAACAGAAGAGTTAGATTGTGGATAAAACCACATTACTTCACCAAATAAATTATTTAATCCTGCAGATACCATTTGGTTACCAGAATCTAAATTTATATTATCAAATACAAAATCTTCTACTAAACAAGGTAGTGATTCTAATTTACCTGCATATCTAAAAAAACCATTCTCTGACATCCAGTACGCGGCACCATCAACTTCTACACATGCATTCTGTCCAACAAGTCCACAGTTAGTTCCAACCTGTGCAAACGCAAAGGTAAAAGGTTGACCAACAAAACGTTGTGTAAATAATGATGTATCAGTCCATACGTATATTGCATCTCTACCACGTATTGCTCCTCTGATCTGTGATCCATCGGCCAGTCTTTGTGTACCAGCTGTATTCGTTGCTGTAGGTGTGTATGTATTTATATCCTCTTGGTCAGAGAATCTTATAAACATATCATCCTGTGTTGTGGGATCACCAATAGTTGTTTCTGTTCCATAGAATACTAAGTGTCTATCGGGAGTAGAAACTACTACGTGACGAGATGCTGTTGGCGCACCAGTAATAATTGTAGCTCTTGTTTCTGTTGCGTTTGACAAAGCGGAGTTCCAAGAAAATACGGCACTGTCGTGAATTAAACAAATGGCTCTATCACCAAAATTATCTAACGACCACATACCAGGATCTAAAACTAAGTCACCCGATGCTGCCTCACCCCATGCAACAAAGTCTGTAGAAAACGTTACAGTAGCACCATCACTGTGTGACGCTGCAGTTGTTCCATCAACACCTCTTGTTACACCTGTTAAAGTGTTGCCACTAATACCTGTATAAGAAATTTCTTCGCTACCTATAATAACAAAGTTGGTTCCAGAACTAGAAAACTGAGATGCGTCTGTTAATACAATGGTTGTTGTTGAATCATTAATAGCACCATTCAAAGTAGTTGTTAACGCAGAAGTATCTTCACCACCCCAAGATCCTAAACCCCATCCAAAACCTTTTGCTTGCACAGCTGGACCTACAGGATAATAATGTTGAACTCTAATACCACCAGAAGTTGTAGCTCCTGATCCAGACTCATTAGATGCAAGTGTGATAGTGATTGTTGTTGCATTTGGAACACTGGTCACCATAAATTTTTTATCATCAAAATCACTTGATGAAAAATTAGAATTAGTTGCCGAACTAAAATTATCTAACAAAACTATATCTTGTGGATTTATACCGTGAGATGTGCTGAAAGTTATTGTAACAATTGGTGATCCATTAGTCGTGGTAAANGCGCTAGTAAGCGTCGTAGTAGATTTGATAGGATGTATGTCATAAAATACACCTCCTGAAAAAGCGTATAAAATCCTGTTTGTTCCAATAATTGAATATTTTCTAGATAGACTATTTATGAAATGGTGCATACCTCGACCAGCACCTGTTAGTTCGTTTGCCCCAGTACCACCTAATTGATTCCACCCACCTATCTTTTCAGGCGTTCCGTATCTAAATCTAACATTATCACAGTCTACCCATTGACCTTCTGCTGTAGTCTCTGAGATTTGTTTATTTATACCTGGCTGAAAACCTATTTTTTGTAGCATAATATCACACTATATATAGTTTTTATTTTTTTGGTAGTATTTTTTATACGTCACTCATTGATACACCAACTCTAGGCTCTAAGGCAATTACCTCATGATATACTTGTTTTTTAACAAAAATTAAATCACCCTCTGTTAAAATATTTTCTTTATTATTAACAATCCATTTAGTTTTGCCTTTACATTGCCAAAACCACACATCCATTTCATCTTTGTGTTTTCCAGAATTTTTTTCTTGAGAAAATACATTAATATACAAATGTGCTGAAACACATTTTAAATCTTTCATTATGGGATGTAAATTTTTTATTTTATGTCCTTCATGGCACACAAAAAATCCAGGAGGATTAATTTTTATTAATAAATTATTTTCTTTAGAATATTGTAAATTTTTTAAAGCTTCTTCCCAAGTTAAGGTATTAGTATTATATTTTCTTTTTATCCAATAATCAGATTTCATTTTTTAACAACACCAAGATACGAATGAATATCTTGTGCCTTTTGTGACTGGTTTAACTAAGTGTGGGTATAAAAATACTGAAGGAAATACTATAACATCTCCGGGTTTAAATTTTATTTCATAGTCATCAAACATAATAAATTCACCACCTTCATAGTCATCATTTAAAACTCCTAAAATACTTAAAATAGGAATACCTCTAACTTCTCCTGTAAATAAACTATGAATGTGATCACAGTGTTTAGACATTATTTGATTTTTATTATATCTATTAAATCTTATATTACTAAAACTTTTCCAACTATTAAAATATGAATCACCTATATTTTCAATAACAACATACTTTTCTAACGCTTTCCATATTAATTGCATTATTTCTTTTCTATAAGGTAAATCATCTCCATAACAAATATCAAGTTCTTTTTCACCATTTTTACTACTGTGCTCAAAATTTTNTGGAGTGGTATAAGTATGTCTTTGCCAGGTTTTATTTTTTCTTAATTGTTTTAAACAATCATCTAAAATATTTTGAGGAATCCAATTATCTAAATGAAGTATATAACTTTTTAAATCTAAAGATTGTTTTTTCATATAATTATTTTACGTGATGAAAATACCCACCATAAACATACCTATCTTTATTTTCTGGGCATTTTTGACCTCTGTGATTGTGTGTAAAATATGCTGGAAACATAACACCTCTACCTTTTTTAGATTTAATTATTTCTCCAGACATAAATTCTGTACCACAATCATGATCAGAAAGATATATCATCATAGCCAATACTCTATGACAACATTTTAAATTGTTTTCATGATGCCAAGAAGAAAAAAATTTATCATCTTTAAAATGTTTTATTCTAAGTTCTTTTAAACTTAAACCATCAACTATATATCCTGCTTCAGGAAAAGTTTTAAAGTAAGTGTCATATAGATCCTGTAGTTTTTCTTTTTTAAACAACGGTGCTTCGTAGACTATGTTATAATACTTGTCCTTATCAGATTTTACTTTATTAAAATAATCTATAATATGATCGCAAGTCATACTATCAAACACGTCATCTTTAACTAATATAAAATTATTCATTTACATAATAGATAAGTTAAAAGAAATTATAGTTTTTGTCCCCTCTTTAAATATTGGAGATCTATGTGACAAATGAGATGGAAAAATTATCATATCTCCTTCTTCAACATCTGCATTTAAAACTTTAAATTGTGTTGCCATATTTTTATATGGAAGATTTATGTAATAGATACCAGACAAATTACTACGATCGTGTGTGTGCCAACCATGAAAGTCTCCAGGAATATAGTTTTGAAACCATATATTTATAAGACCCATTTTTTCTGCATCATAAGCTTTTAAAATTTGTTTAGAATAAGAAAACAATATATTTTTTAAAAAATAAACATAATGATTTTCTTTTTGATTTTTAGAAAAGTCTGTAGACTTTATTTTTTGATCTAAATCATTTGATATACTGTAAGACTTTGATTTATTACATTCCTCTAATATTTTGTTTTTATGTTGACTGTGATTATCAATTTTAAACTTTAATATTTTATCTGTGTATTCTATTTCCACCATGGTCCAGATCTTAATATTACTAATGACATTCTAGTCCCGTTTGTTACTTTGGTTACTCTGTGGGGTATGTCAGATTTAAATACAACCATGTCTCCGGGTTGTTCTAATTCTTTTATTCTTTTTATTTTTGATCCATCAAATATTTCAAAGTGGCCACCTTCATAAGTATCCTCAGATAAATTAACTAAACCTGTTAATTTAGTTGTAAAATTTTTGTCATAGTCTTCACCATCACAGTGAAAATCATAACTGGCCTTAACACTTGAATCATACACATTATGTAAAATAGTTTCCATATCTAGTAAAGGATGCATATCAAATCCAAAAGCATGTTTATTAGCATAATCTACAAATTGATTTGCTCTTCCAACGATATCTTCTACTTCATTAAAATAATGATATCTAACTGTAATTGTTTTTGTATCAAAAGGTGCAGGGTTTGTGTTAAAATTTTTTGAAGATAAAAATTTAGCGTTTATATTTTTTATTTCTGAAGAAGAAAAAACACCTTTAAAATAATAATAACTATGTTTCATTTTATAAAAAGTTTATTAACATCAGCAAAATACACATATTTTAATTTTGATTGTCTTGCTGTGTACAATGCATCTCTTATTGTTTCTACAATTGGTCTTCCTGCTAAATTAAAAGACGTATTCATTATAATAGGTTTTTTAAATTTTGTTAATATTTCATGTAAAACTTTATTATCGTTTTGATTTACAGTTTGTATTCTGCATGTATCATCGTCATGAACTAAAGCCGGTATTTCTTTTTTTGCTTTTTCTTTTACTGTTGGAGCATGCATCATGAACGGTGTATTTTTTATGTTTTCCATTTCAAAATATTCACCAGCTTTTTCTTCTAATACTGAACATGCAAAAGGTCTAAACGACTCTCTATTTTTTATTTCATTCATAATATCTTTTGCTTCTTTTATAGTGGGATCTAAAAGTAAACTTCTATTTCCAAGTGCTCTAGGACCAGCTTCTGATTTACCTTGAAATAAACCCACAACGTTTCCTTGCTCTAATATATCTATAATGTTTTCTATAGTTGTATCTATAAACTTTTCTCCGCTTTTTAAATATATAACTGGAGGAGTAGCTAAAAACTCTTCTGCTTGTCCTCCTAAATATATATTTTTTAAAGGTTGTATATTTTGATTTAATTGTTTTAAATAAATATAAGCATTTCCTATTGAGTTTCCTACGTCTGTGCAAAGAGGATCAAACCACAAATTACAGTCTTTAAATTTTTTAGTTAGTTTATAATTGTTAATAACGTTTAAAGCTGTGCCTCCTGTAAAAACCATATTTTTTGTTTTAAATTTTTTTACTAACTCCTCGTACTTATCTTCAAAATATATTTGAGCGGTCCTAGCAACATCAATATTTTTAATAAGTTTGTTAATTTCTAATCTAGTTATACCTTTTAAAAATTTATCATATGTTTCTTGATTAAATTTACCTTTAGATTGATAACCCATAAACTTACCTTCTTCATCAACATAACCAAATAATTCTGATATAGAGTTATAAAAATTACCTAAATGTAAATTGTGTGATATTTCAAATTTAGTGTGTTCTCCAATACCTATTGGATTAAATTTTTCAGGAGTAAAACCTTTGTTTTTATCTGGATTATAATAAGGATTAATTTTACAAGTATTGTCTTTTTTATCTTTTACATAGACGTTTTTATAGATACATTTTGTATCTGTTTTATTAAAATCATAAACAGAACATACTTCATATCCTTGTGTATTGTCAGTAAGATACCAATCACTCCCTCTGCCATCTACAACAAAAACTCTAGCTTCTTCAAAACCAGAATCTATAAAACCTTTATAAGCATGTGAAAGGTGATGAGGTGTATGAAAACTAAAACACTCTTCACCTTGTGTCATAACATTAATATGTTTTAAATAAGACTCTATATGCACTATAGATAATTCATTAAAATTATATCCAGTAACAATAAACTTATCCATAATAAGTCTGTCCAGAAAAATTTTATTTGGATTTTCTTTTACAAAGTATTTTTCTAAACAAGCAAAAGGAATTCCTTTAGTTTTTTTTAACTTATTTAATTTTCTTTCCTCGTTGTACCAAACAATTTTATTGTTTTGCATAATGCAAACAGAGGGTTCGTGATCCATGTTAATAGAACAAATGTTCATTCTGACTCTATATGCTCTTTATTTCTACTTGTAACAAGATTAGTTTTTTTATCAAATTTTCTTTGCCAACCAAATATCATTCTAGCCATGTTATTAACCACATGTTTAAATGACGAAGAATTAAGATAAATTCTACCTTTGAAAAAAATTCTAAGTCTTTCTCCATAAGTAAACTCTATGTCACAGCTTCCATCTTTATCATATTGTTTAAATCGCATTTCTATGTCTTACCCCCATTCCAAAAAATTTTCTGCCATCTTTATACTCTTTTGAGTGCTTCCCTTCTGCATCTACATAATGCAAAAAAATTTGCGCTTGCCAATCTCCATCATAAGGTTCTCTAGCGTGAAACAGTTCTCGTCCAAGATATATTAATGCATCTCCGGGCGACATATCATAAGGTTTATTATCCACTATAAAAGGCCATGATTTATCTCCCCCTAAGTTCACGGTAACACTTACCTCACATGCAGGTCTGTCTCTGTGGTTAGGTAAAAGTGAACCTTTTGTATACATTCTCCAGTATGAATATGTTGGATACAAACTAATACCTGTGTGTTGTTCCATTAATAAACATTTATTTATTAAAAGAGAATCCATAATAGGTGAGCCATAAAATGCTGTTTCACCTGTATGCATAAGACCATCACTTGGTTCATGATTATGATCGTTAATTTTATGACAAAGTTCTGTATATTTTAAAAGTAATTTTGTTTCTTCTTTAGTTAAAAAGTTTTCTACTTTTTTATATCTAAAATGTTTTTTTATCTGATCCATGATACAATACTATACCTTACCCCTTTAGTGACTTTTTTAACAGCGTGAGGATATAAAAAATTACTAGGCCACATAATTATTTTATTTTTTTCTGTTTTTACAGTTATCTCCTGTTTTTGATCCGGGCTTAAAAAACAAAGTTCTCCCCCCTCGTAATCGTCGTTTATTAAAATAATAATGCTTATAGTTCTAGGAGTTTTATGACCATCATCAATGTGGTAAACATAAAAATCACCAGTTATATATTTTAAAATATTTATGTCCATATCGCCTCTTAATTCAGCTAAACGTATTTTTTTACTATAGTTCTCAACCTCTTGAAATATTTTTGATCTTAAAAAATTATACCAATGATTATTTGTTAAGCTCGGGTTTTCACGAGCTAACCCACAAATTTTGGTAGATCTTATTTTAGTGTCTACTCCCCCGCTTTCACCAAGACTTCCAACTATTTGTGCTTCTTGATAAGAGGATAAATCTTTAATGTAATTATAAAAACTTTTAAAATGTGCTTCTTCTAAAAAGTTGCTTCTTTGGTAAATACAATCTCTTATTTCCATTTTTTCTTTTTCCAAAATTTATTTTTGTACCATTCTTTTAAATGTAGATAAAAATTTGTTTTTGTTTTCTTATGTTTTTTAATATCTANTTNTTTTATTTTCATTTTCCAATCTTCTCTTTTAAAGGGAAAAACAGTTACTATAGGAGTTCCTCTTTTTATTATAAATTTTCCTTGTTTATGAATAATAATAGGAAAATTTGTTTGATTATAATAATCATCGTCCGTATCTACTATTCCTGTTAACGGAGTAAACCTAGAATCTTTGTTATTTATTACTGGTAAATACATGACACTGTAACCAGGAGGGGTAACAATATTCCAAGTATTTATAAGTTTTACAAAAGCAAGATTAGAATTTTCTTTTGTAAAAGGACATTTTTCACCTCCAACTTGTGTAGTTGGATGATAATTATCTCCCCAATTATAAGACATTCCTTCTTTGTAGGCTAAACTCATAAACACATCTGGTTTATGAGTGCCTGCAGACACATTTATATCTTTATTTTTAAATTCTTCATTGTCAAAATTAAAATTTATTTGAACATCGTGATGTGCTTTTAAAATATATCCACATGTAATTGCATCTAAAAAAGGCATGCATTTTTTAATAGTAAATCCATTAAATCCATAAGAATCTTTATTTACTTCTGGAGGTAAATCTCTAAACCAATTTGGTAAATTTTTAATAGCTGGAACAGGTTTTACCTCTTCATCATCCATTAAAATAGAAGGACCGTGAAACTCTATAATTCTTTCTAACATAAATAAAGTGAGTATACTTTATTTTTTTAATTTGTCAAATTAATGAAATTCTAAAATAAAAGGAACTGTTTTATTATTATCAACACAAGCTTTTATCCAATTTTTTGCAGTCACTGGAAATGTTATTCCTGAAGAATTAAAAGCGTCAATCGCTGCCACACCATTGTCATAGTGAGAAGGAAGATTTTCATTATTATTTAAGAATACTTTAGCTCTATTTTTAAATTTATCCATGCTAATATTGAAATCATCCTCTGTAATTGTTTTAATAACAGGGTTGCCATTTTCATCTCCAACTTCATTCCAAGCCCATGCATCATTTTCAATTTTCATGGGTGTCCACTTTGCTTTTTCGTAATCTGAATCAGTTATAGATAAAAATAATAATCTAGGTTCTATTTTTTTCCACCAGCTTTTACAGTCTTCGTCTGCTATGTGTACAAAAGGTGTTTCTTCACCACTTCGATATGCTATGTATTTTGCCATTATGAGTCCTCAAATACCATTAAAAATCCTGCACCACCATCGTTTCCGCCACCTCTAGGAGTATTACCTCTATTTCCTCCAGTCGGTAGAGTTTTCCCTTGATATGTACTTAATGTTACAGTGTTAGTTGTGCCTGGAGCTGATCCAGGGTTTCCATCATTTCCTGGGTTTTGCGGACCTGCGCCACCTCCAGCATTTCCCCCAGTTACAGTTCCAACGTTTGCTATAGTAGTATCTCCTCCAGCGTTTTTTGGAACACCATCATAGTCCCCACCTTGTCCAGCAGCGCCTACTGAGTAAGGCTGAGAATAAGGTTGAGTTATAGTTATCTTATATAAACCAAAAGCTCCATCACCAGCATTACCTCCAACGTTTGCAGGCATAGCTTCTCCTCCTCCGCCGCCTCCGGACCCCATAAGAGCGAATGCTGAACTTGTTCCTGGTTGAGCTGTGTATGTTCCGCTTGCAGGACCAGTTAAATCTAGTTGAGTTATAACAGCTCCCAAACCACCAGCTGATCCATCTGAAGCTGCAACTATTCTTCCAGAAGAATCCACTGTAATGTCAGCTGTTGAGAAAGTTCCTTTTGCAGGTTTTATAATTCTTGGCATTTGTTATCTTTCCTCCTTAAAATTAATCTACTAATTCAACATACGAAACATGAAATGCTAAATCGTTGGCAGCACCTGCTGTCACAGCGATTAGATCTGTTTCATCTAAATAAATCGGTCTACTAATTAAATCTAATGTTGAATCTGCAGGCACTGAAATTGTGCTTGCAATTTTATAATAAGTTGAACCATTGTCGTTACTAATTTCTACTGTTGCATCAACAGCGTTAGTTCCATCAATGTTTGCTAATAATATTGAATCAATTCTTACTGCAGTTTCTGCAGGAACATCAATCATTGTAGTTCTGTTTGTGTCAGACAAACTACCCATAGCATTCTTAGGGGTAATCGTTGCGACGTTAGCTAGATTTGGTGTTGCCATATTTTAATCTCCTTTTAAATTAATATCCGAAAACTAAAGACAATGCAATAGCTTTTCCGTCTGTTGTTATTTTTTGTGTAGAACTAGTGCCATTAGCATTAGTTAATTTACCAACTCCTGTGCCTTTTGGCACTAAAGTAAGGTCAATATTAGTGTCACCCCCAACTGCTGAAAGAGTAGGAGCGTTACCAGTTGCAGCGTTTGTTATATCAAAATGGTTAACTGCAGAGGCTGTTGTTTGAAATTGTAACTGTTCATTGCCATTTTCGTCCCTAATTCCATGATCATCGTCAAAGTCAATCATGAAAGAATTAGTATCTAAATTACCACCTAATTGTGGTGTAGTGTCATCCACGACGTCTCCACCAAACTCAACAGCAACAATATTTGGATTAGTGCCATCGTCTGCTTTTGCATATGCTAAAATAGTTTTACCATTTNCAATAGTAGCGGAGGTTCCTGATCCAGTTGCATATTTAAATACAACGTTTTGTGAACCCGAGGTTCCGTTTTTTAAAAGATAAAGTTGTTGAACATCTAAAGGTATTGTAACATTTCTAGATGCAGTTAGTGATCCAGTAAATTCTATAACTCTGTGTGCAAGAGTTGCACCTGTTGAACCATCAGATACTGAAAGGTCTGTATCAGCACCATCAGTTACAGCTTGTGAAGCAGTTCCACCAAGAGCTTGTTCTATAATTTCTAAATTAGTATTTGTCTTTGTTCCCCAAGTACCGGCGTTTTCACCAGTTGCTTGTTTTTCTATACCCAGAGGGGTGTATGTTGATGCCATAATTTATCTCCTATGCAGCGTCACTATAACTTGTATTTGATCCAGTTGCAACATCAGAATAACTTTCATCTGAACCTGTAGATGGATCAGAATACGAGGTATTTGACCCTGTGTTTACATCAGAATAACTGTTATTCGAACCAGTTGAAACGTCGTTATACGATGTATTTGAACCCGTGTCAACATTTCCATAAACAGGTATTGTTACAATAGATCCTAATGAAGTTGTGATACTTAAACCATCTAATCCCACTACATCTGAAGCGGCAATAGATCCTACAGATGATGATATAGATTGACCTGTTATTCCCACCACATCCGCTGGAGTAATTAAACCAACTGATGCTGTTAAAGATATTCCTGTTGGTATAATTATAGGATTTGAAGAAATAGTTATACTTCCAACTGAAGATGTTGCTGACTGACCTGTAAGTCCTATTATTTGGTCTGCGATAGCAAAAGAACCAACCGCTGAAGTTGAAGAAACACCTGATAAAGCAACTACATCCGCAGGTGTTATATCACCAACACTTGCAGTTNATGAAACTCCTGTACTAAGCCCATTACATCTGCTGGNCTNATTGAACCAACACTTGCAGTTGATGAAACTCCTGTTAANCCTACNACATCTGCTGGGCTNATTGANCCAACACTTAAACTNGCACTTACACCTGTTACAGTTACTAAACTGTTAATAGAACTTCCGTAAGGTTCTTCACCCCAACCATTTCTACCCCAACCGACTAAAGTTCCAACGCTTGTTATTTCACCTAAAGCAGAAGTTATTACACCAACCGAAGAAACTCCTACAACATCTTCTGGTGATATATCTCCTACAGATGATGTTATTGATTGACCTGTTGGTATTATTGTTTGAATATCTCCTGCTTCAACAGAACCTATTGAGAAAGTTGCAGACACTCCTCCAGGTTCAACAGAGTATTGAACACCCCAACCAGAATTACCCCAAGCTTGTCTACCCCAACCTGCTAAGTTTTCTGCATTTACATCTCCTATTCCAGAAGTTATTCCAAATCCTGTTAAAGTTACAGGTGTTACTAAATCTACCTCAGCGCCTCCTTGAAGCGAATCAATTTGTTGAGGCATGGTAACCTCAACGGTTGTAGTATCAAAAGCAGAAACAGAACCAACAGAAGATGTAACTGATTGACCTGTTGGTTCAACAGCATATTTAACACTCCATCCAGAGTTGTTCCACGCTTGTCTACCCCAACCTTCAACGTTAAATCCATCAGCTGTTCCAAGTGAAGAGGCTATTTCAAATCCTGTTAAATTAACTACAGGGTCATTACTTTGTCCCCATGGTTCTAGACCCCATGCATCTCTACCCCATCCTTGTTCTGCAAAGGCTCCTAGTTCTCCAACTGATGATGTAAAAGAAACTCCTGTTAACGAAACTTTGAAAGCTCCATTCCAACCATCCTCACCCCACGCATCAGATCCCCATCCAGCTTCGTTAGAAGCTTCAGCTGAACCTAAAGATGAAGTTATTGGTAGACCTGTTAGAGAAACAGTTACAACATCGGAGTTCCACGAATTAGACCCCCAAGTTTGAAATCCCCAGGTTGAAGACATAAGGACTTACCTCCTTATGCTAATCTAATGATAGCTGTTGTAGCTCCCGCTGTTGGGAATTGAATTGTGAAAGTACCGGAAGATACAGTTTTGTCTGCTCCAAAAGCAATAGCTGCAACTGCAGCGTTAGACTCTGAGGAGTTGTATATTAAAGCGCCGTTTGCAGTAAATGATGCAGAAGTAAAACTTACGTCAGCAAAATCACAAACAGCCGTTGTACTATCAGATGTTGGTGTGACACTCGTAAGTGTAGCACCTCCAGATGTGTAGGCTGTTCCTGAAGAGTTTGTAATTTCATTTGAAGTTGTAAAAGCTGTTGTGCTAGCACCTAGTGTTGCTGAGCTTGTGTATAACGCTATTTTAAAAGTGTCACCAGTTGTAGCTGTAAAATCATGAACACCTTTTAAGAGCTCTACTTTAAAACTTGTGCATATTGCCGATGTGATTGCCATATTATATCTCCTACGGGTTTACTGAGTTTACTGGTATACGAACAGTGCCATCTGTGTAGTCATCTCTTCGTC
>FUFK010041497.1_pt1 | contig 13124 bp, 19 predicted proteins | sample 1021851 | NCBI WGS metagenome assembly FUFK01 (sample SAMEA51879418, study PRJEB19060) | metagenome | reverse complement strand
CAAAAAAAATGCCTGGAATGGGCATGATGGGTGGCGGTAAAAAGAAAAACGTCATGAAAAAAGGCGGCAAGAAAAAAAATGTTGTTAAGAAAAAACCTAAAAAGCGTGGCGCAGTAAAAAAGCGTGGCGGTGGCATGAAGCCAAAAATGTAATATGGCTACCTCGAATACCACCACTTTTAATCTTAGTTTTGATAGCATCATTGAACGTGCTTACGCTCGTTGTGGGAAGTCTATGAGAACAGGTTATGAACTGAGAGCAGCAAGAGATAATCTTAACTTGTTGTTTTCAGAGTGGGGTAATCGGGGTATTCACTTATGGAAAGTAAAAAATCACACACAAAATTTAACAGCAGGTACTACAACATATACTGCACCTTCTGATGCTTCTGATGTTTTAGAATTAGTATTTAGAAAAGTTGATGGTGGCACAACTACAGATACGAGTATGACAAAAATATCAAGATCAGAATATGAAAACATTCCAAACAAATTTCAACAGGGTCAACCGAGTCAATATTTTGTACAGAGAAATTTATCTAATGTAGAAATTAATGTTTATCAAACTCCAGACACAACAGATACACAACTTAATTATTTTTATGTNGGTAGAATTGAAGACGTAGGTGANTACACAAATCAACCTGATGCACCTTTTAGATTNTTNCCATGCACNGTAGCNGGTTTAGCATANTATCTTGGACAAGAGATAGCACCAGAAAGATCACAAGAATTAGAAAGAAGATATGAGGCAGANTTACAAAGNGCANTNACNGAAGANAGTCAATCAACTTCTGTTAANATAGTGCCTAGAAGTTTTTACGTGGGGTAATAGATGACTTTTGCAAACGGTAATCGTGCTATAGCTTTATGTGATAGNTGTGGACAACAATATAAATACTTACANNTNAGNCANGAATGGAACGGTTTNTTTACNTGTCCTGACTGTTTTGAGCCTAAACACCCACAATTAGATCCTGGTCATCACCCTGCTGATGCTATCGCATTAAAAGATCCTAGACCAGCCAGACAAGAACCTGTTACTGTTTTTGCAGGAGCACCAGGTGATTCAGCGTTTGAATCCAATGGTATGGTACCCTCTTCTCTAAGCACAGAGTTGCTTATTGGATCAAGTCTTGGTACAGTAAGTGTGGTTATATCATGAATTATTCTGAGCTTTTAGACAATGTAAGAAATTATACAGAGGTTACATCAGACGTATTATCTAACAGTGTAGTTAATGTTTTCATTACAAATATAGAAAATCAAATAGATAGACTTCTTGACTCAGATTCTCAAAGACGATATGCCACTTCAGCTTTTATAGCTAATAATTCTTTTTTAGATGTTTCTGGTCCAGAGGGCGGTTTTAGATTTGCTAGAGGCTTACAATTACANAAATCTGATGGAGAAATAGTATGGTTAGAACAAGTGGATGCAACTTTTATAGATGAGTACGCAATAGAAAGATCTTCATCTAACACAAGTTTTACAGGTGAGCCTAGATATTGGGCCAATTGGGATTCTAATACATTAGTTGTAGCTCCTACACCAAATTTATCTTACACAGTTGAATTATGGTATTCTGAAACTCCAGAGCGTCTAGGTAACGGATCAGGAAGCACAAGCACCACAACTTTTGTATCTAATAATGCGCCTGAGGTATTGTTATATGGTGTGGTATCAGAGGCTTATTCATACTTGAAAAATACACAAGATATGCAATTATACACACAGAAGTTCCAAACAGCTCTTCAGGCTTTTGCTAACGAGCAAATGGGACGTAAACGAAGAGATGAGTATACTGATGGAGTTTTAAGAGTCCCTTTACCATCAGCAGACCCAAAAGCCTAAGGAGGGCATAAAACATGGCAATAAATCAAGCAGTCTGTGCTTCCTTTAAGAAAGAATTATTGGCAGGGGATCATGATATTGATAACGATACTATCAATCTTGCTCTCTATACAAGTTCAGCAACCTTAAACGGAAACACTACAGCCTACACTACTTCACAAGAAGTTGGTGCATCAGGCACATACGCAGCAGGTGGAGCGACTTTAACAAGTCCTACTATCGGTTTAACAGCAACAAGTGCAACAGCATCAACAGCTTTTGTTGATTTTGCAAACGTGAGTTTTACTTCAGCAACTATTTCTGCACAAGCAGCTTTGATCTATAACAGATCATCAGCAAATACAAATGCGGCAATCGCAGTTTTAGATTTTGGTAGTGTTAAGACATCAACAAACGGTACATTTACAATCGCATTCCCAACTAATGATGCATCAAGTGCTATATTGAGATTATCTTAATATAGGAGGTCATTACCATGGCAGACGCTTGGGGTGAAAATAATTGGGGCGAAGGTGCATGGGGCCAACAAAGTTCGATAACTGTATCGGTTACTGGAGTTTCTAGTGCATTTGCATTAGGCACTGAAACTTTTGTTGGTGATGTTGTAGTCACTCTTGACTCACTCCAAGTAACATCTGCACTAGGAACAGCTGTTGCAGAGCAAGAATCTATTTTTTCATTAACAGGAGTTTCTTTTCAAACACAATTATCTGGAGCTTTAGCTATCGAAGAGGGTGCAGGCGTTGTGCTTGGTAGCCTTTCCATGTCCTTTGCAGCAGGAGATGAAACTGCATCTGGAACAGTGGATGCAGGATGGGGCAGAAGCACATGGGGTTCTTTTGCTTGGAATGAAAATATAACGCAAGAGGTTAGTGTCACGGGAGTGACAATGGCCACAGCACTTGGAACAACAACTCAAGAAGTTGGAACAGGTGTTATCGTAAGTCCGACAGGCTTGTCAATGACAAGTGCTTTAGGCACAACTTCACAAACTGGAACAGCAGTTGAAACTTTAGATAGTTTAACAATTGGCGCTGCTTTATCAGGTGCATCTGGTATAACTGGTGAGGGTAACGTAGGAGTTATTGCGCCTTCAGATCAACTAGATTTTGCTATAGGCACTCCAGTTATTGATATATTTACTCAAATTGATCCTGTGGGCGTATCAATGACTTCTGCGCTCGGCACTTTAGTTGCAGAGGCAGACGCATTAGTTACACTTGGTAGTCTATCAAGCACCTTTGCTCTTGGCACAGAAACTGTAGAGGTAGGTACGGGTGTAATAGTAAATGTTTCAACAGTGGCCTTAAGTTTCGCTGAGGGCACTGCAACGCCAGAGGCAGGCGCAACTGTAAATGTAACTGGATTAGACTTATCTATTATTACAGGAAAGCCTTTTACTACTCCATGGGCTAATGTTGTAACAGGAGCTAGCAACACATGGACAGAGGTGAATGCAGCATAAAAAAAGTGTTGCTAGGATATTAAAAAAAATATATTTTTTAGAAAGGTAAAAAAATGAGTAGTAATTATTCAGATAGACTTAAACTTGAGCTCATGGCTACTGGCGCAAATGCCAATACATGGGGTACAAATACTAACAATAATTTAGACGTAATCGATGCTTTTGCAGCCGGGTACTTGTCTAAATCTGTTGCTGGTTCTGCAAATATAACTCTTTCTACAGCCAACGCATCAGATACTGCTGAATCCTCTAATAAAACAATAGAATTGACTGGTGCTTTAACAGGAGACATCGTAGTCTTTATTCCTGCCGTTGAAAGTGAGTACAACTTTTTTAATAATACATCTGGATCGCAAACATTAACAATTGCAGCTACAGGACATACAGCAAATGGTGTTGTTATTGCCCAAGGTGCAAAAACGACTGTATTTTGTGATGGTGCTTCAAACTTTAACGTAGAGATAATTTCATCAACGGACGCAGGAGCGTTAGGATCTGGAACTATACCAGATGCAAGATTTCCTGCTACTTTGCCCGCAATAAGTGGAGCAAACTTAACAAATTTAGATGCTGCAGATTTAGCTTCAGGGACTATACCTGATGCAAGATTTCCAGCGACCTTACCTGCCCTTAATGGTTCTGCACTTACCGATTTAAATGCAACTAACCTTGCAAGTGGTACAGTTGCAAACGACAGATTAGATACCGTTCCAACTACAAAGGGTGGAACAGGCTTAACCTCTATTGGAACCGCTGGTCAAGTATTGACAGTTAACTCTGGAGCAAGTGGTTTAGAATTTGCTACTGCTAGTGGTGGTGGAGTGGGAAGTGTTATTAACACAGATGTTACTTCCACAGGAAACTATACCGCTGATTCCGATACACAATTCGCAACTTTTGAAGTTATTGGTGGCGGTGGAGGAGGCAGTGGTTCTACTTACTATGGACCAGGTGCCGGTAGTGGTAGTTCAGGTGGAACTACAAGCTTAGGAAGTTTAATAACTGCTACAGGTGGTTCAGGTGGCCCAGGTGGAGGAGGTGGTTCAGGCACCTCAAACAGAACTGCGGTCATCTCTAAAGGTCAGTCAGGCACTGGTAAACCAGGCTCAGCATCCAACGGTGGAGCTGCTGGTGGAAGCTCTGCATTTTTTGGTAACGCTGGTGCAGGTGGTCAAGGAGGTAACACAGGTGGAAACCTTGGTAATCGTAGACCTGGCGGAGGTGGCGGAGGCGCAGGTGGTGTTTTCGCAGTAATCGCAGGTCCTGAATATTCACCATCCATATCCATCACAATTGGTGCTGGAGGTGGTGGTGGTTCTGGAGGTCCAGGCCCTAACGGTAGACCAGGTTCTGCTGGTGGAGCAGGCAGAGTTAGAATTTCGGAGTTCATATCATAATGAGTAAATTTATTTACGTAGAAGCTGATGAGAACAAAGTTAAATATGTTGAGGACACTAGACCAACAAATGCTTTAGGTCCTTTATATATTGAGGTCTCAAATGATTCAGTAGCAGAGCATTGGTTTTATAATCGTGAAACTGGAGAAGTCTCTGAATATGAACCGTATACAGTAGGGCAAGTTAGACAAATGAGAGATGAAAAACTAACTGTTTCAGACTGGATGGTTTTAGAAGACAGTCCTTATAAAGCCACTGGTCAGGAGTCAAACTTAGCTGCAATTAAAACATATAGACAAGAACTTAGAGACTTTCCAGACGAAAGCAAATCATACGACGAAAACAATATTAATTGGCCTACATTGACATTAAGTTAAAACTAAGTAATATCCTAATTACTTAGAAATGATCGTAGATAATTATATTCTTGTTCAAGAAAATTTTTTTCCGCACAGTTTTTTAGATCAAGTTATCAAGAGAGGTCTTGACTCTAAAGAGTTAGAAGCAGAGCTATCAGGCGGTAGAATCAATAAAGAAATGAGAGATACCAGAATAACTTGGCTCAGTGATGTGTGGATTTACGATTGGATCTTACCTTTAGTGCATGAAATGAACGAACAAGCTAATTGGAATTTTTCTATAGACTATCCTGAAGAAATACAATTTACAAAGTACAAAGAAAATCAATTTTATAATTGGCACCAAGACGATATACATAAATCAGATGCTCCAATTAATGAACAAAGAAAAATTTCTGTTGTAATCCCTTTATCAAATAGTGATGAATATGAAGGAGGAGATCTAGAGTTCTGTGATCCTACTGCATCTCCAGTAAAAAAAGAAAAAATTATTACTAAGGATATTTTTAGACAAAAAGGAAATATGATTGTGTTCCCAAGTTTTGTTTATCACCGTGTAACTAAAGTGACGAAAGGACAAAGACTATCAATGGTAATGTGGGTAAGAGGAGAAAAATGGAAGTAAATAATAAATTTAATGAATTTAATTATCTCGTTATTGAGAATGCAATCTCAACAGAAATGGCTGATCTTGCTAAAGATTATTTCTTGATGAAAAGAAAAGTAATCGATCAAATGCGTTTTACAAAAGTTTTATCTCCTTATGTGGATTATTTTGGTAGATGGAATGATGAACAAGCGCCTAACACTTATAGTCATTACGCTGATTTTCTTATGGAAACTCTTTTAAAAAAACTCACACCTCTAATGGAAAAACATACAGGTTTGGAGTTATATGAAAACTACTCTTATGCAAGAGCATATAAATATGGAGACACTTTAAAAAGACACACAGATAGATTTTCTTGTGAAATATCAACGACTCTTAATTTAGGTGGAGATCCATGGGCTATATATTTAGATCCTACAGGTGGTAAAAATAATGAGGGTGTTGAAGTAAACCTAAGACCAGGAGATATGTTAATATATAAAGGTAATAAATTAGAACATTGGCGTTACGCTTTTACTGGTAATACCTGTGTACAAGCCTTTTTTCATTACAATAATAAAAAAACAGAAGGTGCTGAAGAAAATAAATACGACAATAGACCTTTTCTGGGATTACCTGCATGTTTCAAAAAACAATAGAGTTTACATCCCCGCATCCTGATTGGCTTGTGCCACCTAAACCTGCAAAAAAATGCACTCCTGAATGGTTTAAAAAAATGAAAAATCATTTTGGTGAAATTAAAAATTATACTAATCCCACTATTAAGAAATGTGTTCCTGTTCTAGATAGTCTTACTTCAGGTTATATAATTCTAAATCCAGCAGAGGTAGCTTTTACTCAAGAAAAAGATCAAATAACTTGGAATTATAGAGAGGAAGTGCATTCAGCTATAGCCAAACTTAACATAGGTATACAAACACACAAGATGGGACAAGTATCAAAAGATATGTGTGACTCATCTGAATATGAACTAGCTTTTAAATATCAAAACCCTTGGAAAATAAAGACTCCGAAAAATTATAGTTGTATATTTACAAACCCTTTCAACAATAAAGTAGATAATATTAGAATTATTACAGGCATAGTTGATACAGATGATTACGAGCTTAACATAAATTTTCCTTTCTTTTTAAAAAAAATGCAAGTTGGAGAATCTTTTGTGTTAAGAAAAAATGCGCCTATAGCTTTAGTATTTCCCTTTCTAAGAGATAGTTGGAAAATGGAAATTAAAAAAGAAAAGGCTAACGTAGAGGTAAAAGAAGATTTTAAATTATTTTCTTTTATAGAAGATGGATATAAAAAATGTATATGGAAAAGGAAGAAATATGACTAATGAATATTTATTAAAAGTTAATGCAGAGGTTGATACAAAAGAATTAGATGAGTTTAATTTAAAGAAAACATTTTTACAACTCGCTATAACTTCACTACATCAAAACTTTAAATTTGATTTCAAGGGTGTACAAACTTCAGACGAATGTATTACTTTAAACTGTTTTTATGACGAAACCGATTGGATATTTAAAGGTGATAGAACTTTTAATTTTTTCTACCCTTTAGATGTTGATAAAGCAGATTTTATTGCCATTCATAAAAATGAACCGAAAAGAACTGAAATAGAAAAAAATCACTTATACATATTTCCATATTGGATGACATATAAATTTTACTCTCACAATAAAGATTTTAAGCAAGTAATTTTACAAGGTGGTTTAGATACTATTGATAGACCTGTTTTAAAACAAATAGATAAAAGGTGGTAAAATGTTAAAACCTGATGAACTAAAAGATAAAAAATTCAGACTATATTTAGGTATGCCTATGTATGGTGGCATGTTATCAGAAGCCACATTACATGGCATATTAGAGGTTCAACAATGGACTATGGCTAAAGGAGTAGAACTACGATTTCAATCCATGGGCAATGAAAGTCTAATAACTAGAGCTAGAAATACCATTGTATCCATGATGATGGATGATAAGGATTTTGTCGCAACACATTTACTATTTATTGATGCAGACATAGGTTTTAGTTGGAAAAATATAGAAAGGTTGTTGTGTGCCGATAAAGATATCGTTTGCGGAATATATCCAAGAAAACATTTACATTTGGAAAAAGCGTCAAAATATATTAAAGAAAATCCTGAAATTACTCCTGATGATTTAGAAGCAAAAATTTTAGGCTACAATATTAATTTTGATGACCCAAACAATTTAAGGGGTGAGAATGGTTTTTTTAGAGTTAATGAGGCTGCTACAGGTATGATGTTAGTCAAAAGAGAAGTTTTTAGAACGATGTTTAAAAAGTTTCCTGAGAGAAAATACGAATCAGATCAAATAGTTAATGGTCAATATTTTAAATCTGACAATTGTTATGATTTATTTGCCGTAGGTCCTTACAAAACACAACATGTTGATGGCTCACCAATGATTAGGTATTTATCAGAGGATTATTATTTTTCAAGATTATGGCAAGAGTGTGGAGGAGAGATATGGGCAGACTTAGCGATGCCCTTAACACACTTTGGTAGTAGAGCTTATAAAGGACACGTTGCTGCTTTAGTAGGTCAGAAAAAATGAAGCTAAGGGTTATTCAAACAAATTGTTCTGCAATAAATAGTATTTATATTTATTACGAATTTTTAGAAGACATGGAATATTTAAATTTACTAAAAGGTAAAATACAACAACACGCAACAAAAACAGAACAATATAATTCAACAACTCTTTTAGCTAAACAAACAGATTATCATACACTTATAGAGGATAACGATTTTAATAAAATACATCAGTCGATTGGACATACTTTATACAATACTATTAATCTAAGAAACCCAACTCCAAATGATAAAATACAAATAGCGTTTGAAGCATCTTGGGGTATATGTCATGAAGAAGGCGACTCTACACAGGAACACATTCATCCTTTTATTAACTTTTCTGGGGCTTTTTATTTTGATGTACCCACAGAAACTAGGATGTGGTTTGAAGATTTTCAACAAGACGTTAAATTAGAAAATAATATGTTAATTTTGTTTCCCTCGCTTTGTAAGCATAGAGTTCATAAACATATAGGAAAACAACCTAGAATATCTATGGCTTTTAATATAAATTGTATACCCTTAGATTAGCACTCTTTTATTTTATTGATTTTATAGTATATTTGTATAATGCCATTAGTAAATTTTAGACCAGCACCAGGTATAAATAAAGAGGTCACTGATTATACAGGTCAGGGTAAGTGGACCGATGGTGACATGGTGCGTTTTTTTCAAGGATCTGCACAAAAAATTAAGGGCTGGGAAAAGTTTATAGCTACAACTTTAGTAGGCGTAGCTAGAGATCAACATGCTTTTGTTGATTTGGATGGTATAAGATTTAATGCAGTAGGCACAGATAAAAAGTTATATATTATTACTGAAGGACTTGCTTATGACGTGACTCCTATAAGAGAGACTCAAGCTCTTACTAATCCATTTACAACTAATGCAACTACATCAGTTGTTGTTACAGATACTTCACATGGTGCAGTAAAAGGAGATTTTGTAACATTTGATTCATTCTCTGCTATTGACGGCTTAGATATGAACAAAGAATTTGAGATTACCTCGGTCGCTAACACTGATGCCTACGTGGTAACTCATACCAGTGCTGCTTCTGGCTCAACTGCAAGTGGAGGTGGATCAGGTAATGCGAAATATCAAATATCAATAGGACCAGAGCTATCTACATCTGCATTTGGTTGGGGCACAGACACTTGGGGTTCAGGAACTTGGGGCACACCATCTACTGTTTCTAACGTTACATTGGAAGCAAGACAATGGTCATTAGATAATTTTGGTGAGAACTTAATTGCTGTAGTTTTAAATGGTGGAGCTTTTGAATGGAAACCATCTTTAGGAGTATCAACGAGAGCGACAGCAATTACTAACGCTCCAACAAAGTCTCGATTAGGTTTAGTATCTACTCCTGACCGACATTTAGTATTTATGGGCACACAACCAACAATAGGTGGCACAAATACACAAGATGATTTATTAATAAGATTTTCAAATCAAGAAGATATTAATACATATCAACCGACCGCTGAAAACACGGCAGGTTCTCTACGAATAGCTGATGGTTCACGAATTGTAGCAGCAGAAAGATCAAGAGGACAAATATTGATATGGACAGACACATCTTTACATGCAATGCAATTTATAGGACCCCCTTTTACTTTTGGTCTCAGACAATTAGGTCAAAACTGTGGTGCTATAGGTAGTCATTCAGCGGTTGACATAAATGGTATTAGTTATTGGATGTCGCAAGATTCATTCTTTTTATTTGATGGATCAGTAAAAAAATTACCGTGCACAGTTGAACAGTTTGTATTTAACAATATTAATATTACAGGTTCAGAAAATGCTTTTGCAGGACATAATGGTGAGTTTAACGAAATCATGTGGTTTTATCCACGGACAGGCTCAGATCAAGTTAATGCTATTGTAGCATATAACTATCTTGAACAAACATGGTGGACAGGAACCTTAGCAAGAACAACGTGGATAGATAGAGAAGTTTTTGATACCCCCGTAGCATCTGAGTTTTTACAAACTACTGTAGCTAACAATGAAGTAATTTTAGGTTTGACAGACGGTGCAACACAGATGTTTTCACACGAAGTAGGTAACAATGGAGACGGTGAAGCAATAACCGCATTTGTAAAATCTGGAGTTGTGCAAATAGGAGAGGGTAATGATTTTGCTTTTGTTTCAAAACTTATACCGGATATTGAAGATCAGTTAGGCACTTTAAACGCTAAACTTGAATTTAAAAATTATCCTAATAATAGCACTAGTGTTACAAAAACAGTAACCTTTCAAGACAACACAGACTTTGTAAGTCTTCGTGGCAGAGGTAGAGAATTCACAGTCAATGTGGTTTCAAATACTACAGGCACAGCTTGGAGATTAGGAACACAGAGATTTGACATACAACCCGATGGTAGAAGATAAAAATATTTGAAACAAATATTTTTTCTAGTGAGTTTGCCTAGATCAGGCAATACAGTTTTAGCATCTATTTTAAATCAAAATAAAAAAATTGGATGTACACCTAACTCTATAGTATTCGAATTACTTCATAATATAAATGAAGCTAAAAAAGCTAAAGTCTTTATGAATTTTCCAGATCACGGTTCAGTGCAAAATGTATCTAAAAAAATCATACAAAACTATTATCAAGACTGGAAACAAGACATTATAATAGATAGAAGCCCTGCAACCACCCCTAAAAATTTAGAATATTATGACTATCAAAACTATAAATATATTTTTCTGAAAAGAAGTTTAGTAGAAATTGTAAAATCTTTTATTGATTTATCTCTTAGAAATAACACTGAAAAATCTATTGAAAAAGTATATCAAGAAATAACCGATCCAAATACAATGTTACTTAGAAGTCTTTTAGCGTTAACAAATGGTTTGAAGAGTATAGATAAAGAAAAATATATTTTAATAGATTACAACGACTTTGTAAAAAGTCCAAAAGACGTAATTAAAAAGATTTATAAGTTTTTAAATATTGAACCATTTAATCACAACTTTGAAAATATTGATCAATTTTCTATAAATGGAATGAAATATGATGATAGCATCTTGGGCTCTTACAAAAATATTCATAAGATTAATACTGAGTCTATTACAAAAAGAAGTTATAATATTGAGCTACCACAGCATATAATTGATTTTTGTAGAAATTATGAAAACTTAATTGTAGTATAACGTATGGCAAAATTAACCTTAACTAGATTTCCTGATCCAAGAGACGATTATGAAAGAGGTCAACAGGCAGAACTGATAAGACAACTAGAGGATTTAGTTCTACAACTAAATAGTTCGTATACTCAGGAAACACAAGAGGAGTCTACACGAAGAAGTTGGTTTTTTTCTAATGGCTGATGTTTTTAAAAGATTTATTACTAATGTAACAACAACAGATTTGACCACTGTTTTTACAGTGCCTACTGCAAATGTTGCATCTACACCGCCTTTGCCTGTGTCGACTTTTATAGTTAAAACAATTAACGTTCATAATTATGATGGATCAGCTGCGGTCACAGTTGATGTTGATCATAATGATGGAAGCGCAGATTTTCAAATATTTCAGGTTGATGTAGCCGCAAGTAATACAAATACAATTAGCACAAGCATGGTTTATCAAGAGGGCGATTCTTTAAAGGTGCAAGCAAACGCAGCTAGTAGGGCAATGATAGAAGTGTCTTTACTAGAGGTAAAACAACAACTTTAGTGAAAGATTTTATTTTTAAAAGCAAGGTTGATAATCATCAACAAATTAAAAAAACATTGTTAGAACAAATTAATTTAATACCTAAAAACTCGGTCATGCATGAAAAAGATAATATATTACATACAGATTGGAATTTACCAATGACAATGGAAAGAAAATACTTTGATTTATTCATGAAAGTTGTTTCTCCACACTTAGAAATGATGAGAAAAGAACTAAATGTAGCAAAAGTGGTAATCGATAATTTTTGGTTCCAGACTTACGGGAAAAATGGCAAACATGCATGGCACACACATTCGCAAACACACTTTAGTAATGTATACTACTTGGAATGTCCAGAGGGGGCGGGCACAGAATTTATTGATATAGATATGAAATGTGAAGAAGGAGAAATATTGAGTTTTCCTGCTTTTTTACCTCATAGGTCTCCACCTCTACTATCTGATTTAACAAAAACAATCATAGCTTTTAATAGTAGTTTTGATTACGATATGTAAAAATGAAGTTTTTTAACTGTGTTGATAATTACTTAGATAATAAAATTTGCGATAAGTATATTGAAATATATGATAATAATATTGATCAAACCTATCAATACTCAAACACTAACCCACTAAAAATAGAGCCTAATAAACATAGTGAACAAATTAAGATCGATTTTGACATAAAATTAAAATTAGATAATTTTGAAATAGTAAAAAGAGAAAAAGGTTCTTTTATGGACAATCATTATGATGAAGGCGATGATGTTGCTTTTATCTTATATCTTAATGATGATTATGAGGGTGGGCACACAGTTATTGAGAATGAAACTACAATTGTACCAAAAAAAGGAAGAATATTGGTTTTTTCTAATGGTAAATTATTGCATAAAGTGACCACTGTTAAACAAGGCACAAGGTATGTATTAGCTGGTTGGTTCACAAAATAGTCGTTGATTTCCTAATTTTTCGCCTATAAAACTATACTATGGCAAAAATTGTAGATGAACCAAAGCTTCTACGTTATGACATGATAGGCGGAAAAAAAATACCCGTTTATAGTGCTAAAGTAGAAACCACAGTTACAAATACGAAAACAGGACATGAATACAGCTCCCATGAAGAAGTGGATGCTGACATCGCCAACCCTGCAACTGAGACGACAGAA
>FUFK010078720.1_pt1 | contig 13127 bp, 13 predicted proteins | sample 1021851 | NCBI WGS metagenome assembly FUFK01 (sample SAMEA51879418, study PRJEB19060) | metagenome | reverse complement strand
TCGCCATATCCGGCGTCAGCGCGCGCACCTCGTGGCCTCCATCCAGCAAAGCGCGCACGACGTGTTGTCCAACGTTGCCCGTGGCGCCGGCGACGGTGCGGCCGGAGTTCCGCAACGTTCGCTGGGGCATGGGGGACGGCTCCCCGCCGATCGTGTGCGAAGGCGAGGAGGTGGCCGTCGTGTTCGATCCCGACGTTCCCGCCGACGAACAGTCACCGGGGTGCTTTCACGTCTACGAGGCCAACGGGGCGGGTGCTGTCGTGCCGATGACGATCACGGCGACGATGACCTGGGACATCTGGGCATCGACCTCAAGCCGNCCAACCGAACGACTCATCACACCGGTGACCCGCCAGACCACGTTCGTGGTCGACGTGCGCGAACTACAGGCCGTGATCGACTGACCGTTGTTCTGGGCCCAGGGCTACAGTCCGCGGCATGCCGATGCCTGATTTCGCCGCCGACCGCCGGCTCATCCCGAGGATCGCGCAAGTCCTCCCCCTGCTGAGCTCCGAAGAGGCCGTTGCGCCGATCACGAGCCGTGAGCAGGCGCTGGCGCTGTCTAAGACGCCAAAGGCGATCGCCCGTCGGAAGCTCGTGAAGGCCGCTACTGAGGCGATCGATTCCGAGAAGGTCGTGCCGTTTGCCGGCACGTCGACGGAGACGGTCACGTTCGAGTCGTCGCCTGACGGCAACGTCATCCCGTGCCACGTGACCCGGCCCGACGGGGCGACAGCAGCGCCGGGAGTGGTCTATCTCCATGGTGGCGGGATGGCGAATTTGTCCGCGTTCGACGGCAACTACCGAGCCTTCAACCGGATGATGGCCCATGAGGGCGCGGTCGTCGTCGCCGTCGACTTCCGCAATTCGATCGTGGCGTCGGCGTCGGGGGAGATCGGCGAGTTTCCGGCTGGTCTAAACGATTGTGTTTCGGCGGTTCGGTGGGTCCACGCCAACGCCGAGTCGCTCGGCATCGATCCGGATCGCATCGTGATCGCCGGCGAGAGTGGTGGCGGCAATCTCACGTTGGCCACGGGAATGCGGTTGCTGCGCGAGGGCGACATCGATCTGGTCGCCGGGCTCTATGCGCTGTGTCCGTACATCGCGCTCGATCGAGATGGCGAGAGGTTCCCGTCAGCGGTCGAGTTCGACGGGTACTTCTTGCGGGTGCTGGGGGAGTGGGGCCGCTACTCCTATGGCGTCGCGGCAGCCGACGCGAAGGATCCGCTGGCGTGGCCGATCTTCGCCGGCACCGACGATGTTGCAGGACTGCCGCCGACCGTCATCCGCGTCAACGAGTGCGATCCGCTGCGCGATGAGGGCATCGCGTTCTTNCGNACACTGCTCGCCGCCGGNGTCCCTGCACGCTGCGACACCGTCATGGGCACCATGCACGCCGTCGAGGCGATCCCGAACGTCTGCCCGGAGATCTCCCGAGCTGCGGCCCGCGACATTGTTGGTCACGCCGGCTGATCGATCTCGGCTCGAGTTCAGCCGTCGAGCGAGGCCAGCACGGCGAGATCTTCGATCGGGCCGCTCGGGATGTGGATCCAGCCCTCGCGGGCGGCCTGTACCTTGTCGCTTTCGTCGGGTGCGTGGGTGCGACCTGCGGCGGCGAGCCCCACGATCGCTGCACACAGCACCGCGTCGAGATCATCGTCGCTCGCAACCATCTGTTCGGTGAACCCGCCGAGATCGAGATGGCGACCGAGNGCNGCGACGATCGCTGCGCGCTCTGGCCCGCTGTCGGCGCGTTTGTAGCTGCGGTCGACGAGAGCCCACGCTGCGACAGCGCCGCCTGGATACGTCTCGTACACGCCGGCGCNGCCGGATCGATCGNCGCCTGCCCCGGNAAGACGTTCGAGCAGNCGGATCGCGCGGAGCGCGACCACGCCGATGCGATCGGTCGAGACACTGAGTGGCCGCTTCCCGCTGTGCTCAGCGACGGTGTGGTCGGTGCGGCGGAGCTGGAGTTCCTTCGGGGTCGCCGGCGGGGGTGATTCGCCTCGGTGATGGGTGGTAACGACGTCGACGAACGCGTCAGGCCAGCCGAGCGGAGCGTCGATACCGACGACCGCGCAGTCGGAGGCGAGTTGAATGATCGCGTCGTCGTCTGCCTCGCTCGACAGGTGAACGAGCGTCGTGCCATCGAGCACGGCAACCGACGTGTTCTTCGGTTGGGAAGCGAGGTCGACCCCGAGCAGCCGCATACGCAGATCATGAACCCTCGGACACGTCGAACGCATGATCGGCGGCGGCACTCGCCGCCGACCCGGCCGCCTGAGCATCACCCCATCCCTCCGGCAAGACTGCCGCCATGAGCGAACTGTGGGACGACATCGACCCGGACGACACGTCGCCGATCTGCCCGGAATGCGGCGTGAGCGCCCTGCCACCCGAAGCGATGGGAGAGCCGTCGATGTGCGAAAACCCGAACTGCTCCACCTTCGGCGAACCGATCTGACCAGATTCCGGCAAACTGCCACGTGCCTTCCCTCGAGGTCAGCCATCGCAGCACCGTCACGCCCGACCAGATCGACGATCTCGGCCACATGAACGTCCGCTACTACGGCATCAACGCATCAGCCGGCACGACGGCCCTCTGCGAACGCCTCGGCATCGCCCGACCCCCGATGCGCAGCAGCTACACCCGCCACCACCACGAACAAATGGAAGGCGCCGACCTCGTCGTCCGCAGCGCCGTCATCCCCGGCGGAGAACGGCTNCGGATCTACCACGAACTCCGCAACGATGCCGACGACGACCTCGCCGCCACCTTCGTNCACGANCTCGACCATCCCGCCATCGNCGCGCCNGCATTCGAACTGCCCGCCCACGGNGCCCCCCGCAGCCTCAGCCTCACCACCGACGCCCTCGCGTCNGCCCCGACCATCGAACAACTNCACGACCTCGGCCTCGCNATGCGCAAGCCCCGACCGGTCGACACCGACGACACCCAAGGCGCCGACACCGTGCCGCCCGCGAACTTCGCCACCCTCCTCTGGGGTGGTGTGCCATTCGAAGAACACGAATGGGTGCGCACCCTGCCCAACGGCGACCGGTACGCCTACGCCGTCATGGAACAGCGAACCTGGATCCGCCCCGGACCAGTCGCACTCGGCACCAACATCCAGAGCTTCCGGGCATCGCTCGAACTGAGAGAGAAGGTCGGACGATCGATCGCCTGGTGCTACGACACCGACACTGGCGAACCGCTCATCGCGTCCGAAGCCGTCGACCTGTGCCTCAACCTCACCCAGCGGCGAGCGATCGCGATCCCCGCCGAGTCCCGCTCCGACACCGACCCCGACTTCCACCCGGAACTCGCACCCCGCTGATTCCGCCACCACGTCGGCAGCGGTCCGGTGGCGTAGCGTCACGGACGTGCCCGAACGTGGGCCTTCCAAGGCCGAACGCAAGAACGCCCGTCGCAAGCAGCGAGCCGCATCCGAGCGTGCCGGCGCCCGCGCCCTCGACGTGCTCGCCGACGCCGCCGTCGACGAAGCGCTCGAGGTCGTCGCTCGGGTCGCCGACGACGGCGAACTCGGCCTCTCGACCGAGGTGACCACTCTCGAAGCGGCCCGCTACTGCCTGAAACGCATCAATGACGCGCTGCGCATGGACGAGTGGCTCGACGAGGTCGAGGTCTGGGTATGGGACGCCCACACGTCCGTACGTCGACCGATCACGCCCGGCGGCGAAACGCACGGCGTCGAACTACGGATCGAGCCGCGCGTCAGCTGAGCGACGGCTCAGGCGATGTTCCAGGGTTCGTCGAGCTCCCAGGGCTCGGGCGTGTAGGGCTCCTCGCCCTTCGGCACCCGGGGCTCGGCCAGCCACTTCGATGCGAGCACACCGGCGAGCAGGCCGAACAGGTGGCCCTCCCAGGAGATCTGCGGCTGCGGGATCACCCCGGCGATCAGGCTCGAGTAGAACCCGAGCGCGATGAGCGCAGCGCCGAGCGTCCGAACTCGCCGCTCGAACACCGCTGCGCCGAGGATCGCGCCGAAGTANCCGAAGACGACCCCGCTNGCGCCGACGTGCAGGCCGGACCCACCGAGCAGCCAGGTCGCGCCGCCACCGATCACGATCGTGATGGCGGTGATCCACGCCCAGTACCGCATGCCACGCACGGCGACGAGCCCGCCGAGCGCCAGGAAGGGGACCGTGTTCGACGCAAGGTGGCCGAAATCGGTGTGCAGGAACGGCGCCCACATGATCCCGTCGAGCCCGTCGACCTCGCGCGGTCGCAGGCCATGGCGTTGGAGACGATCGTCGAGGGCGACGGTGTCGACAAACTCGATCACCCACATCAGCAGGATCCAGGTGACCAGCAGCCCGACGGGCGTCCACACGAGTCGCGCCAACGAAGGGCGAGATTCGGTGGGGGAGCTCATCGCCTCATGCTACGACTCGTCGGGCGCTGGATTCCGGCGGACGCCGCCCNGAAGCGTCGAGTCATTCAATATTGAAATACTGCGGCCTGCGGGTACGTTGGCAGGTGCATGAGCACCGAGACCGTGTCCCCCGTTCTCCAGACGTTCCCGCTGGGTGCCCAGTGGCCCACGATCGACCCCTTCCTGTTCGTCGCCCATCACCGAGACGACTACCCCGAAGGCATGGACGACCTCGGTCCGGCCCCGGAGCAGCTCGCCGGTCGCCCCCTGGGTCACGACTTCTCCGAACAGGACGGCTGGTCGATGTACCACGGCAGCCGGGTGCCGGGCTTCCCCCAGCATCCGCACCGAGGCTTCGAGACCATCACCCATGTGCGCCACGGCCTGATCGATCACGCCGACTCGATGGGGGCCACCGCCCGCTTCGGCCACGGCGACACCCAGTGGATGACCGCCGGCAAGGGCGTGCAGCACTGCGAGATGTTTCCGCTCGTCAACAAGGACTCCGGCAACCTCGGTGAGCTCTTCCAGATCTGGTTGAACCTGCCGGCCGCCGACAAGATGGTCGACCCCTACTTCACGATGCTCTGGAACGAGCGGACACCGAAGGTTCGCGTCGTCGACGCCGCCGGGGTCACCACCGAGATCACCGTCATCGCCGGCAGCCTCGGCGAGACCGCCGCCCCGACACCGCCCCCCAACTCGTGGGCCTCGAAGCCCGACGCCGACCTCGTCGTGTGGCACATCCGCATCGAAGCCGGTGGCCGCTGGACGCTGCCGCAGGCCACGAACGCCGAGACGCTCCGAGTGCTCTACGCCTTCGAGGGCTCCAGCGTGCAGATCGGCACCGCCGACCCGGTCGCCGCCCACACCGGCGCTGCGATCGTGGCTGACCGTGATCTCGAACTCGTCGCCGGTGACGGCGGCATCGAGATGATGCTCCTGCAAGGCCGCCCGATCGGCGAACCCGTCGCCCAGCACGGCCCGTTCGTCATGAACACCCGGGCCGAGATCGTGCAAGCCTTCGAGGACTACCGGCGCACCGAGTTCGGCGGCTGGCCCTGGCCGAGCCCCGACCCGAACCACGGCCCCGATGCCGGCCGCTTCGCGATCCACGCGGACGGCCGCCGCGAAGATCCGGCCTGACCCCCCCTCACGCATCGACCCGTCGTTGTCGCACGCTTGTGAGACACCACCCGACCGGCGTCTCACAAGCGTGCGACAAACGAGGACGGCTGTCGGGTGGAGCGCCGACGCTACGGATCGACCGAGTCGGCGACGAGATCGGCGAACGCCGTCATCGCCGCCGCAGTGAGCGGGCCGGGCACCATCGAGCGATCGTCGATGCGATCGATCGGCATCACGTCGCGGGTCGACGACGTGAGAAACGCCTCAGCCGTCGTCTGCAGGATCTCGACCGGGACATCGAGCTCCTCCACCGCCATCGACTCGACCACGAGCGCTCGGGTGACGCCCGCTAGACAACCGCTGCTGAGCGGCGGCGTGACGAGCCGGCCCTCAAGCTCGACGAAGATGTTCGTCCCGGTGCCCTCGCACAGGTTGCCGATCGTGTTGACGAAGATCGCCTCCGATGCACCGCGCGCCGTGGCATGGGCGAGCGCAACCACATTCTCGGCGTAACTCGTCGACTTGATCCCCGCCAGCGCGCCACGTTCGTTGCGGGGCCACGGCACCGTCACGACCGCAGCCGACGGCGGCCAGCCACGCGACGGACTCGACCCGATGAANANCGACGGAGCCGAGTCACCACGGCCCGAACCCAACGGGCCTGGCCCCGCCGTGACGGTGAGACGCAGCACGTGATGCTCCGGGTTGGCATCCGCCACCATCTGGGCCGCCTCCCGAAGCGCCTCGTCGGTCATCGCCAAGTCGATGCCGAGCCCGTTCAGGCTGTGACGAAGCCGGGCGAGATGGCGCCGCATGGCGAACGGCACGCCGCGCACGATCGTCGTCGTCTCGAAACAGCCGTCACCCACGGTGAGGCCATGGTCCGTGATTGACAGACTCGCCTCGTCGCCGGGAACGAGTTCGCCGTTGATCCACCAGGTACCCATCCCCGAAAGCGTGTCACACCCCCTCGGCGGGATGTGACCATGCTCCCAGCAGACGACGTGTGCAAGAGTCTCCACCGACGATCGGGGACGAAGGAGATGTCATGCGAGTCCTGGTGATGGGTGGCACCCAGTTTAACGGCCTGGCGCTCGTGCACGAACTGGTCCGCCAAGGCCACGAGGTCACGGTATGTAATCGAGGTCGCACCGAATCCGACATCCCCGACTCGGTCGGCCGACTGGTCGCCGACCGCACCGACCACGAGCAACTCCGGACAGTGCTCGGCGGCACCGAATGGGACTGTGTGCACGACGTGTCGGCGTACCACCCCGAAGACGTCGACATCATGATGGAGCTCTTCCGCGACGCAGTCGGCCACTATGTGTTCGCCAGCTCCACCGTCACCTACCAGTCGCAGAACCGACCCATCACCGAAGACGACCCCGACGACCGAGGCGAGACCCAGATCGAATACGGCCTCCACAAGCTGCTCTGCGAGGACCGGCTCTTCGCGGCGCACGCCGACTGGGGATTCCCCGCCACGACCGTGCCGTTCTCGATGGTGCTCGGCCCCCACAACGCGATGACCGACCGCGAACAGCGCATGTTCGCCCGACTCCAGGCAGGCCGACCGATCCTCGTGCCCGGCGACGGCTCGACCCGACTGCAGGTCGGCGACGTCGACGACCAAGCCCGAGCGCTCGAACAGCTCATGGGAAGGTCGGCCACCTTCGGACGTCGCTACAACCTCACCGGCGCCGAGTCCGTCACCCGCAGCGACTACATCGCACTGTGCGCCGCAGCCGTCGGCGTCGACGCCGACGTCCATCACATTCCCGCCGACGTCATGGAAGACCTCTGGACAGGGGAGCGGTCGATCGACATCGTCCAGCAGTCCGGTGCCCTCGACATCCGCTCGAGCGGCAACGCCAAGAAGCAGGACGCGCAAGGCCCGCGAGCCATGCTGCGCACCCGCTTCATGCTCTGCATCAACCTCGTGCAGCACCTGGCTCCCAACGTCCACTGGTGGAACCAGGACACCTCGTTCAGCATTGATCGGCTGCAGACCGACGTCGGGTGGACGCCCCAACACACCACCGCCTCGATGCTCGACCGGGCCCACACCTGGTGGCGCGACAGCGACCGAGCCGACACGGCCTACGACTGGACTACCGAGGACCAGATCCTGGCGATGCTCGGCGCATAACCGTCCAACGTCACGCGACACCGGCACTGCGGCCCGATGTGAGAACATGCCGTCCATGTTCAGGCGAGTGATCGCCGGGCTCATCCTCGGCCCGGCTCTGCTGATCGGCTCTTTCGCGTGGTCGGGCTACCTCGCCCTCGGCACGATCTTCGACGAGAACCGATCGGCCACGGTGGCCCAAGAGCTCCTCGACAACGAGAAGGTGAAGGCACAGGTCGCTGCCAACATCGCCGGTGCGATCTCGTCGGCGCTGCCCGACGGCACACCCGTCACCGAAGAACAGGTCGACGCCGCAGCGCTCGCCGTGCTCAACGACGGCCGCGTCACCGGTCTCGTCATCAACTCCCTCGGCGAAACCCACCGCTCCTTCCTCGGACTCAACGACGTCCCCCAGACCGTCGATCTCAACCCGGTCGCCGAGGTCGCCCGCGAACAGATCGCATCGATCTCACCCGAGGCCGCCGCCGCGATCCCCGCCGACACCGACTGGTCCATCGATCTCCCCACCGAGAACATCCCGAACTCGAGCCCGGTCAAGACCTTCCTCGAAACCTCGGTGCCCTTCCTCGCCGGCATCTCGCTCGTCATGGTGCTGATGGCCTTCCTCACCACCAGCGACCGGCCATCAGTGCTCCGCAAGGCCGCCTTCTGGGCGACCGGCACCACGGCGGTCTACCTGATCGTCGGCTACGGCGTACCCGCCTTGCTGCGCCTCGCGATTGGTGATCAAGCGGAGATCTTCGCCGCGCTCATCACCGCCCTGCTGCGCACGACGCTCGTCCCCTCGATCGTGCTCGCCGGGGTGGGCGCCGCACTGCTTCTCGCCTCGTGGCTCTGGCCCGACGAACGGCCCCAGCCCACACGAGCCCCGGCCCCGTCCGTGCCCACAGCCCCGGTTCCGACCACCCACATCGCACCGGTCCGCCCCCAGGCGAGTGCGCCGCCCCAGCAGCCGGTCACCCCGCCGTCGACACCGGTCGTGCCCGCCACACCACCGTCCAACCCCGTTGTCCCGGCCGACGCTGCGCCGCCGACCGACCCGTTCGCTCCACCTGTCGACATCCCGCTCACATCCGGACCGGACTCCGGCATGGTGCCGACGATCGAACCACCACCGTTCCGCCCCACCTTGCCGACCCGAGCCGCGCCGAACGAACGGGTGACGCTGCCGTCCTGGACCGGCGACCCCGAACCACCGCCTGACCCCACCCCGTCCGGTGGCGTGCCGAAAGCCCGCCCCCCGACATGGGTGGACGGACACGGCTGGGTGCTCGACCCCGACGACGAACGTCCGGTCCCGGCCAACGCCCGCTACGTCGACGGCGTCGGTTACGTCGTCCCGGGCCCGCCGCCCCGGCCCTGACGTCGCGCTAGTTGATGCCCTTCTCGACGCCCTCCCAATAGGGAGCGCGCAGCTTGAACTTCTGCAGCTTGCCCGTGGCCGTGCGAGCGAGTTCCTGGCGGAACTCGACCGAGGTCGGACACTTGTAATGGGCGATCTTCTCTCGGCAGTAGTCGATGAGATCCTGCTCGCTCACGTCGGCATCGCCGCCGACCACCACGAGCGCCTTGACCGTCTCGCCCCACTTCTCGTCGGGCACACCGATCACCGCCACCTCCTCGACGGCAGGATGCGAGAACAGGCAGTCCTCGACCTCGATCGACGAGACGTTCTCGCCGCCGGAGATGATCACGTCCTTCTTGCGATCCTGCAGGGTGAGATAGCCGTCATCGTCGATCACGCCGCCGTCGCCCGTGTGGAACCAGTCGTCGGCGAGGGCCTCGGCCGATGCCTCCGGGTTGTTCCAGTACGACTTCAGGATGTGGTTGCCCCGGGCCAGCACCTCACCCTCGGGATCGGTGGCCATGGTGATCCCCACCGCCGGCACACCCTGACGGCTCAACTTCGACGCCCGTTCGGCCGGGGTGTCGTCGTCCCACTCCTGACGCGAGCGGTTGATCGTCAGCAGCGGCGCCGTCTCGGTGAGGCCATAGATCTGGATGAACTCCCACCCGAGCTCGGTCTCGACCCGCTCGATCGTGCGGGTGGGCGGCGGAGCACCGGCCACGACCATCCGGATCCTGTCCTTGCCGGGAATCTCGCCATCCCACTCGGCGGCGGCGTCGAGAATGGCGGCGACCACCGCCGGCGCGCCGCACAACAGCGTCACGCCGTACGTCTCGATGCGGCGCAGGATCTCCGGACCATCGACCTTGCGAAGGTTGACCTGCGGCACCCCCATCGCCGTTGTGGCGTACGGCATGCCCCAGCCGTTGCAATGGAACTGAGGAAGCGTGTGGAGATAGACGTCGCGGTCGTTGACCCCCGTGTGCCAGCCGAAGATGGCGGCGTTGCTCCAGAGGTTGCGGTGGGTCATCTCCACCCCCTTGGGGCGGGCGGTGGTGCCGGAGGTGTAGTTGATGGTGGCCGTGGCGTTCTCGTCGGGGGTCCACGGGCGGGCCTCGGCGCCGACCTTGAACAGCGAGTCGGACTCCTCGCCCGAGATGAAGCGGTGTTTGACCTTGATGTCGCCGAGCGTGTCCTCGAGCTCGGGATCGAGGATCAACACATCGCAGCCCGAATGGTCGACGATGTACTCCACCTCGTCGGGTCCGAGTCGGAAATTGATCGGCACCGCCACGCGCCCCCACGCGCTGGCGCCGAAGAGCGTGGTGAGCAGACGGGCGGAGTTCTGCGACACGATGCCGACACGAGCACCCTGCTCAAGACCGAGGTCGTCGAGGCCGGCCGCCATGCCCTGGGCCAGGTCGTAGAACTGCCCATAGGTGAGGTCGCCCAGGCTGGGCGCCGGCTGGTCCGGCTCGTCATAGATGCCCACCCGGTCGCCGTACACGATCCGGGCCCGCTCGAGGTGATCACGGATGGTCATCGGTGTCTGCATACGTCCCCCGGAGGTCATCAACGCCGTGCCCAGCTTGACCGTTCGGTCCGAACGGAACAAGTGAAAGGGCAGCCTGCCACACTGAGGCCATGGCTGTGCGCGTCGACAAATGGTTATGGGCGGTTCGGGTCTTCAAGACCCGACGTCGGGCCACCGACGCCTGCACGGCCGGGCGAATCCGCATCAACGGCGAGGTCGCCAAGCCCGCGTCGAAGGTGAAGGTCGGCGACGTCGTGCAAGCCGCTCGGCGCGACCGCACGATCATCTATGTCGCCCACGAACTGCTCGAGAAGCGGGTATCGGCCCCGCTGGCGGCCGCTGCTGTCGAGGACCGTTCGCCACCACCGCCGAAGAAGCAGGATCATCTCGATCTCCCCGTGTTCGCCCAGCGCGACCGGGGCAGCGGGCGCCCGACGAAGAAGGACCGCCGGGCGATCGACAAGCTGCGCGGCGAACGACGCAGCTGATCCGACGGCTCAGCCCTCGGCGAACGAGGCGGCGAGTCGGACCCAGCCGTCAGCGAGGCTGACCTCGGGTGCCCAGCCCAACGCAGCGCGGGTCTCTCGCTGATCGAACCAGTGGGCGGTGGAGAGCTGCTCGGCCCCNAACGCNGTCATCGGCGGTTCGCNGTCGCGTCCGCTGCGNTCCCACACGGCCTCCGCTGCGGCACCGCCGGCGATAGCGGCCCGGGCGGGCACCGCACGAGGCGACCAGTCGACACCCGCAGCGGCAGTGATCCGGGCGATGAGCTCGTGGACGGTACGAGGCTCGCCATTCGACACGACGAACGCCCGACCACCGACTCCGGGGAGGGCATCGAGCGCAGCGAGCAGCGAGGCGGCGGCATTGTCGACCCAGGTCGTGTCGACGAGCGCCAGGCCCGAGCCGATCAACGGCATGCGGCCCTTGCGCGCCCGGTCGACGATGCGGCCGATCAACTGGGTGTCGCCCGGCCCGATGACGAGGTGGGGGCGAACGGCGACGACCGGCATCGTGTCGTCAGAGGCCGTGAGGACGGCCCGCTCCGCCATCGCTTTGGACACCGAGTAGTGGCCATGGGCCCGCTCCGGGTCGGCCGGCGCAGCACCGTCGCCACTGATCGACGAGCCGTCATGGGCGACCGACGGGCTCGAGACGTACACGAACCGCGACACGCCCGCAGCACGAGCGGCCGCGTGCACCGTGGCGGTGCCGTCGACGTTGATCGCCTCGAAATCGGCCCAGTTGCCGACCGGATCGACCTTCGCGGCAAGGTGGATCACCCCATCGACCCCTGCCACTGCGGCGTCGACGCCATCGGCATCGGTGACCGAGCCGAGGTGCTCGACCACCCCGTCGAGACCGCAGGGCGTGCGCTGGAACACGACGACGTCGTGGCCAGCGTCGAGCAGCCGAGCCGCCGTGTGGCGGCCGAGCAGGCTGGTGGCGCCGGTGACGAGCACCCTCATGGGTTGCGAACCGATCCGCCCTCGAGCACACCGGTCGCCCAGTCGGCGAGGTGGGTGCGGTCGATCTTGGAGTTGTGGCGACGATCGACCGGAAGCGAGGCGACCTCGAGACACGCCGCCACGTCGAGGCCGGTCGCCTCGGTGACCGCCGCACGGATCCGGTCGGTGCGATCGAGCGAGCTCTGACGAGGGCGTCGACCGACATCGCTCGTCTCTGCGATCACGACCACCACCTGGGCCCCGGCGGGCCCGACACCGACGGCAGCCGACCGACGGATGCCGTCGACCATGTCGACCGCCCGTTCGATCGAGGTCGGCGCAACCGGACCGGTCGCCGTGCGGATCACGTGGCCGGTACGGCCACCGATCCAGAGGCGGCCATCGGCGTCGACCGCCCCGATATCGCCGGTGGCGTGCCAGCCGTCGGCGGGAGAGGCGAGGTGGGTCGTGTGCCACAGACGGTCGTAGCCGATCCGCTGATGGGCGGCCCGCACCCGGACCTCGCCGAGCACGCCCGGTTCGGCGGTGGGAAGACCGGTCGGCATACCGAGCTCGTCGAGCGGATCGATCAGGAGTTCAACACCCTCGACCGGCGTCCCGACACACACCCCGAGGTGATGGAGCGCGTCGGGACCGAGCGACTCCAACGAGACCAGGTCGATGTCGGCGACCGGCAGACATTCGGTCATGCCGTAGGGCGTGTGCGCCGCCGCGTTCGGAACGAATCGATCGACTGCGGCCCGCAGCACGTGGCCGGGCACCGGTGCCCCGGCCGAAAGGAGAAGACGGACATGGTCGAGCGACGTGCGGTCCCGGTCACCGAGTTCGTCGAGCGTTTCGAGCACGCTCAGGATCGCCGCCGGCGAGGCGAACACGAGCGACGCGTCGACCGCCTCGACGGCGTCGAGGAGGGTCGCTGCCGTGAGGGTGCCAGGGGAGCTCACGTCCATGTCGGGCACGGTCGAGGGAAGCCCCATCGCTGGGCCGTACAGCGCGAACGGAGCGAACGCGGCGACGAGCGAATCGTCGGCGGAAATGTCGTACTGCTCAACCAGGGTGCGGATCTGCGCATCGATACGGGCCGCGCTGTACCGCACCC
>FUFK010041355.1_pt1 | contig 13127 bp, 14 predicted proteins | sample 1021851 | NCBI WGS metagenome assembly FUFK01 (sample SAMEA51879418, study PRJEB19060) | metagenome | reverse complement strand
TTGTCCAAGTTGGATTACAAAACCAATGGGTAATATATTGGAACAATCTTGGGAAGAAGTTTGGAACGGAAACATCGCACAAGAATATAGACAATCTATGATTGATTCCACCTTTAAAAATTGTATTGAAACAAATTGTCCACATTTGTTAAGTAAAACTTTAACAAAAGAATCACCCGTATTTGAAAAGGACGACTTAAATTTACTATGGAAAAAACTAAAAGTCAAGGATAATTCTGGCCCATTAGTAGTAAACTTTTGTTATGATAGAAGTTGCAATTTATCGTGTCCAAGTTGTAGAGATGAAATTGATATGTGTTCACCAAAATCAAAAAATTATGAAAATATAGAAAAAATACACGATATAGTAATTAACGAAATTATCAAAGACGCTTATAGACTATACATTACAGGAACAGGCGACCCATTTGCAAGTCCATTTTTTAGAAACTTCTTACAAACTTTTGATAAATCAAAATATAAAAATATCGGTATGATACATTTACACACAAACGGAAATTTATGGACTGAACAAATGTGGGAATCTATGAGTAATATTCACGATTTAGTAAAATCAGTTGAAATATCAATTGACGCTGGAACAAAAGAAACTTATGAAAAAGTAAGAAGAAATGGAGATTGGGATATGTTGATGAAAAATTTAGAATATATCAATACAATCAAAACATTAGAAAATGTAAAATTAAGTTTTGTCATACAAGATGACAATTATAAAGAAATGGAATTATTTGAAAACCTTAAACACAAACTAAACAACATACCAAGAGTTATAACACATTATTATAAATTATTAGATTGGGGTGTTATGAAAAACTATGAAGAAAAAGCAGTGTGGAAATCAACACATAAAAACTTCACAGAATTTAAATCAATATGGAAAGACTTTGAAAAAACAATCAATCCAGAAAATACAACACATAACTTATTAGGAGTAATATGAATTTAGTCACGGTTTGTGGACACAACACAACAATGCTATATCATATGTTAAATCATTATCATTTACATATGGACGAGATATTTGTAGTTTTGTATGCACATCATAAAAAAGACCCAATCATAGAACAAGGATTACACATCTTAGAAAAGTTTAATTTAAAACCACACAAGATAGTTTATGAACGACCATTTGATTGGGCAAGAGTTACAGAACATTATAACGAAACTAAATTACTAAAACCAGATGACTGGTGGATAGTAGCAGATGATGATGAATTACAATTATATTCTAAACCAACATATCAGATTATTGAGGAGTGTGAGGAATATGGTTATGAATTTGTATGTGGTGGCTTTGTAGATAGAATTGGTAATGGTGGAGACTTTCCTAAAATAACTATGGAGTCAAATGTATGGGAAGAAATGCCAGAAGCAGGATTTTTCAGATATCCATTAAGTTATGCTTGTCCAAATAAAGTTACATTGATGAAAGGTAAAGTTCAAGTATCTAATGGACAACACTATGTTCAATTAGATGATAATACCACAACTTGTCAAAAAGAGCATCCAAAAAGATATCCAATAGATAAAAACTTTACACAAGTTCATCATTTTAAATGGGATTATTCAGTATTGGAAAGATTACANCAAGTNGGTAAATCATCAATTGGNGANTCTTGGGGACACGAGTATCAATTGATGTATGATGAGATAGCAAAAAATGATTTTAAAATAGACTTAACAAAANAAGAATTTATGTTCCAACGATTAGACAAACCAAATTACCATAAACTAAATACTTGGAACGACTTAACAAAAAAAATAGTTAAAATTTAATAAAACTTTATATTTATTATTACAGTTATAAACAAAAAGGGTTTTAAATATGCCACAAGAAAACAAAAAAGAGTTAATGTTAGAAGAAAGAAAAGTGAAAGCACTTGAGAAAATTGCTAATGTTNTNGATGCTTTAACACTTTGGTTNGAAGACATTGACAAAGAAGAATGGTCAAATAGACTACAATGGTATTTGGCCGAATATCACAAAAAATACATAGAAGAAGATAAAGAAAAATAATGAAACTTGGAGTAATTGTCCCATATCGTAAAAGACCGGGACATCTTCGTAAGTTTCGTGAATCTATTGAATCTTATTTGAAAGACCAAGATTATGAATTAATCGTGGTTGAACAAAACGATGATTTACCATTTAATCGTGGTAAGTTATTGAACATAGGATTTCAACAAGCAATCAGAAAACAATGTGATTATGTTGTGTTTCACGATGTTGATATGTTACCAATAGATGTAGATTATTCTTATTCAGATGTTCCAATTCATTTAGCTAATGGATTTACCAATTCCAAAAGAGAAATTTTCAGCACATATTTTGGGGGTGTAACTATGTTTCCTATTGATTTATTCAAAAAGGTAAATGGTTATTCCAACGAGTATTGGGGTTGGGGATTTGAAGATGATGATTTGTTAATGCGATTGACAGAACAAAATGTATTTACAGATTTTGAAATATATGATGTTCCAAAAGAATCAACATCTGGCATTTATCTACACGGAGACGAAAGTTATGTTGAGTGTAACAACACAATAGACATTACTAAAGACTTTACATTTCACATTACTTTTAAACCAGATGAAATTATACCTGACTACGATAGAGACTTTGATGAAATGTGTGTATTTAGTATTCCAGGTTGGGATACGACAATATCTTACAATTCATTTAATCGCTATAAGTTTGAGTGTTGGGATATCGGAAAAGAGTGTCACCAAATTACATCAGATTATGATTATCCAAAACTAACAAGAATTACCATAACTTACGATAAATCAAATCGTTTATTAACTATGTATCAAGACGGAAAAGAAGTCGGTAATAAAATCGTATCAAGAAAGTTATTAGATACTAAAAAAGAAAAGTTTTATATCGGTATAGCAGATATACGAGACAACGATAGAAAAAGTTTTCGTGGATTTGTTAGTGATTTTGCTTATTGGAATAAAGCACTACAAAAAAATGAAATACAAGAATTAACAGATACATTTGGTTTAAGTTATATTACAGATATTGAACAATATAGTAGTTCGGAAAACTTAAAAATTTACTATGATTTTAAACACATACAATTAAATCAGCCGTATCAATATGATGAGGGTGAAATAGTTGATTTGGTAAATCCAAGATTATCTAAGTGTTATTCCAAAACTTACAATTGTATACCAAAACCTTTCAATCAATTAGAACAAAAACGAATATCTATTCCCGCCAGAAGAAGTTCTACATTTGAAATGATTAATCATAAATCAGAAGGGTATTTACAAGGTGGTTGGAAATCTAAATCAACACGATTAAATCAGATTAGATTTTACAATCAAGTGATTAACAATGAATCCAATCTTACACAAGACGGACTTTCTACACTTAAATATACGAAAGTTTCTTCAACAAGTCAAGGAAAATATTCATTTATTTCGGTAAATTTATGAAGTTAGGAGTTTGCATACCATATCGTGATAATGGAGACGGAGTTCGCAAAGAACACTTGGATAAATTAATACCACACTTAGAACAATTCTTCGGTGAACGAAACATAGATTTTACTTGTTATGTAGGACATCAGATTGATGACGGAAAGTTTCACAGAAGTGGAACCAAGAATATCGCATACTTACAGGCCAAACAAGACGGATGCGACTATTACGCATTTCACGATGTCGATATGTTGCCGCATGACGATTGTGATTATTCGCATCCCGGCGATACACCGAAACACATCGCATCGTATTTGTCATATTGGGATTATACTTTACGAGATAACGAATACTTTGGAGGCGTCGTAATCTTTACGGGTGAACAATTTGAAAACATCAACGGATACAACACCGACTATGTTGGTTGGGGTATGGAAGATGACGACTTATATTGGAGATGTGTAAAGAAAGGATACTTTACTCAACCGACTTTTTCTACTATCAAACAAAAAATGGTTTTATCTTTGGACGGAAAATCTACTTGTATTAAAGTTCCACCAACACCACAACTTCGTAGAATACCAACAGATAGTTTTAAAATAGAAGTTATTTGTAAACCTAATATACCCGAACACGAGCCAGAACACCTAATCGGTAAAGGTAACAACAGATACTTTAAATATCCAATTATATCAAAAATAGGATATGACTTTGGTATTGATTATAATAATTCAAATGCATTTGCTTGTTCAATGTGGGATTGGAAAAACCAACACATATATCGTTGGAGAAAAAGATATCAGAACAATTGGACAAAAGTTAGTTTGATACACGACAAAGAAAACAAGAAAATTAGTTTTCAAATCAATGACCAAGACTTAGGAGAAAAGTTTGGTATTCAACAATCTACAATTGAATATAAAGAACGATTGAAACGATATAGTAATGTTCCATTTTGGATTGGTTGTAATGACCCTAATGCTTGGGAAGGACAAAGATTTTTTAAAGGAGAAATAGCAGAAGTAAAAATGTGGGATGCTTATGATGATTTAGTTTTACATTACGATATGACTAAATCNATATGTTGCGACCAAGGTTGTAAAAGATGTAAAGGAGATATCGTTAAAGATTTAAGTGGAAATGAAAACCACGGAGAAATACAAAATCGTGGTATTAGATTTTTACGAGATACAGAAGTAATTAAATTAAATCCAGAACCACATAGAAGATACGGAACTATGGAGTGTATGGAACACGAGGACGAGGGAATTATCAATAATCAATTTCAAGGAGATGTAGAACAGACATCTAAAAACGAGATATTGTATAGAAAGAAAATGCAAAAAGGGGAAGTTGATATTGATACTTATGGTTTAAACTCAATGAAATATGAAATAGATAGTGTTGATACTATTTATAATAGACACAAGTTAATTAATGTAAGGTTTTAATGTCAAGAATAAAAGATATAACAAACGATAATCCGTTTTATACGGAAAATAAAGAAAAGCTTGATAAAGTTGGTAAAGGTATGTGTTTAGCAAAATGGACACAAGTGACTCTACAATTGCAAACAGGTCACAATCACTCTTGCCACCACCCAAGAACTCACAAAATTTCAGAAAAAGAAATTAAAAGAAATCCAAGTGCTCTACACAATACACAATATAAAAAACTTCGTAGAAGAGAAATGTTGACTGATAAACGACCAGTTGAGTGTGATTATTGTTGGAATGTAGAAGACAATTCAAATAGATTTTCAGATAGAGTATTTAAGTCAAGTGAAAGTTGGTCATTACCACACTTTGACGAAATTGTAAATCAAGATTGGAGAGCAGATTATAACCCAAGATATGTAGAAGTTGCATTTTCAAACGCTTGTAATTTTAAATGTAGTTATTGCGGCCCACCTTATTCATCTACTTGGATGAACGAAATCAAACAATATGGAGCATATCCAACATTAGATAAATTTAATGGTATGGAAGGTATGATTGCAGAAAACAAAGTTCCAATACTACACAAAGATTACAATCCATATGTAGAAGCATTTTGGAAATGGTGGCCAGATTTATATCGTGATTTACACACATTCAGAATTACAGGTGGTGAACCAATGTTAGCAAAAGATACTTGGAAAGTATTGGATTACATTATTGAAGAACCTAATCCAAATCGTAATTTAAANTTTGCTATCAATTCTAATCTCGGTTTGGGTGATGATATGATTGACAAGTTAATTGGTAAGATTAACAAAATAGAAGACGAAGATAGAGTAAACGAATTTATTATATTTACATCAGTTGACACTTGGGGAGAACAAGCAGAGTATATTAGAAACGGATTAGAGTTTAATCGTATATGGGATAATATGAACAAAATATTAGAAAAATGTCCAAGAGTAAATCTAACCATTATGTCAACTTATAATGCATTATCAGTTCCAAATTATGATAAGTTAATAACAGGAGTTTACGATTTAAAAGAAAAATATGGTTCATCAGATAGATATTGGAACTCTGCAATATTTTTAGATTCAAGTTATTTAAGATATCCAAGTCATCAAACGGTTCAAATACTACCAAAAAAATGGAGTCATAATATTTTTAAACAAGCACAATTAGCAGACTTTCTTGGTGTACCAAATTATGATACTAAAAATATAGGATATTCAGATATTGAAATTCAAAAGTTAAAAAGACTTTATGATTGGATGATGTCCGCAGATAAAAATCAACTAAAGAATCAAAGATATAGTTTTGGTAAATTTTTCCAAGAGCACGACAAAAGACGAGGAACTGATTTTTGTAAAGTATTTCCTGAATTAGCGGACTTTTACAACGAATGTTTGGAGATTAAATTATGAGTGTAATTGTTAATGATAAAAATTATTTTTTTATTCCACCAAGTAATAAAAATGATTTAAGTACATCTTTACCAAGTAATTTTCATAAAGCAAAATCTTTTGAATTTATTTGTGATGTTGAAATAGATATTAATGAACATCAATTAGATTATAAATTTCCAGGTTATATAATGTCGTTAAATGGTAAACATTTAGGAATTTTCGCTTCGCACGATTTTATTGGTGCAGGTATTTGGACAGAAAACGGAGAAGAGAAAATAATACATAGTCCAAAAGATATGAAGAGTAATCAACAAATACATTTTATTTGTAATTTAGAAGAAAAATATATTAAATTAAATGGTGTTAAAAAATCTTTCAAAGGAAAATTGGATACCGATTATAGATTTTCTTATATATGGATAGGTTGCGGAAACGGGTTTAATGATGACGCTAAGTTCCAATTTTATGGAAAAATGAATAGTGTAGAAATAATAAAAAATAATAAAACAATCTTTAAAACAGACTTTAAACAAAAAACTAAATTTAAAGTTTTTGACCAAAGTAATTGTGGTAATCATTTAATTAAATACAAAAAGGATTGGTTTGAATGAAATATGTAATCGATATAGACGGAACAATTTGTAAAGAAGTTGGTNAGGTAATCGGTAGAGAACCTTATATGGATAGAATTGCAAAAATAAATAAATTGTATGACGAAGGGCACACAATAGTTTTTTATACTGCTCGTGGATTAAAAAGTGGTAGAGGAGAAAAACATTATCGTCCAATCACAGAACAACAATTAAAAGAGTGGGGAGTAAAATATCACGAGTTGTGTTTCAAAGGACACAATGGAGATTACTTCATAGATGATAGAGGAATAAACGCCGAGGAGTTTTTTAAATGATATTGATATCACATAGAGGGAATATCAACGGGCCAAATCCTGAAATGGAAAACAATCCAGAATACATACAAAAAGCATTAGACTTAGGTTATGATGTTGAAGTTGATGTATGGGGAACCAAATATGGTGCTTGGTATTTAGGACACGACGATAAAGAATATCTTATTGATGTTGAATTTTTACGACAAGACGGATTGTGGTGTCACGCAAAAGAAATCAGGTCATTTTATCGTATGGTAGAAGACCCAAACATACATTGTTTCGCACACGATACAGACTTTGCAGCACTAACCACAAAAGGTTATTTCTGGCAAAGTTGGTCTTGTCAAATGACTAAAAGAAGTATTTGTGTTATGCCACCATTATCAAAAGATGTACCAAATTATGTAGCAGGAGTTTGTAGTGATTACATTGAACGTTATAAATGATTGGGACTTAGTTGATGTTGATAACATTTCAGGTAGGTTAAATGTTATGTGGTTAACACCAGAAGGAATTGGAATATCAACAAGAGACTATTCTCATATGACAATATTGAATATGATTTGTGAAAAGTCTAATGTTCACGACTTTTGGGATATAGAAGAAATAAAAAAACACAATGTAAATGATGTCATACAATTAAATTATAAAGAATTAAAGCATATTAAAAATATGAATACAAAACTTGCAGACTATATGTCAAATTTTATGAAAAAAACTAAGTTTGTTAGAGTATCAGGTCCGTATAGAAATGTAGAGTTCGGTGGTTCTGAATTTGGACACGCATCAAAACTTTTGGAAAAACGAGATTTTGTTTATAATTGTTATAACGGACTGACTGAAAAACAAACAAATTTTATAAACAAAGTAATAGACACATATAATTTGTCAAAAGAGGAAATACAAGAGGAAATTTATTATGATTAAACTTTATTACGATAGAATAGTTGATGGTGTAAAAGTTCCAAACGGAATACCAAATAAATTTGTAAAATATTATTCACCTAATTTTAGTGATGATTTATTTAGAAAAGAGATTGGATTCGAACCTGCGGTTTATCCAAGTGATTTTAGACAATGTGGTGCTAATGAGTATAGTGTGGATACAATCGATAAATCAGAAACAAAGTTTTTAGGTTATTATACAATAGAGGGTTTTGGTTCTGCTCAAAACGCTATGGGAGTCAATCCAGAAACCAAGGGTAAATATGAAGCAGTGTTTAATTATATACAAGAAAAGAGTTTAAAACTTTTACAAAGTGGGGTGTTAAAATTGTGTATTTGTTATTTACAAGAAGCTTTTATTACAGATAATATTATACACTCAATACACTATAATACCAAAAGATTAAATATACAAAATTCTATTGTAATTGTCAATGATTTTTTAGTAGAGAAAAGATATGAAGAGTGGTGTAAAGAAAATAACGAAACACCAAGATTTAAAACAATAGTTTTTTGTCATTCATTATATGAAAAATCAAATGAAATATATGAATTATTAAGAAATCACGAAACATATCAAATGGCTTCTGAATATCAACAACATAAAAGTTCTGCTATGTCATTAGATGAGTTCAAGGATACAAAATCTACTTTAAGAAAAAATACAATATTGTCAATGAACAGACGACAACGAGAGCACAGATTAGCAACTTTGTGTGTTTTAAATCACTATAAATTATTAAAAGGAAATGGTGTCAGTTATCAATTAACATTTGACGGCCCTACCACACCATATTATGTTGATTGGGTTATAAAAGATGAACATAGATTTAAGATGTATTATCAAGATTATAGAGAATTGCAAGATATGAAATATCAATGGGTAGACTATCCAATAGCTATGGAAGCGAAAGACGGAGTTCATCACGGATATGGTTGGGAAAACAAACAACCATACTTAGATTCATATTTAAACATTACAACAGAAACAGATTTTATAAATCCAACAGGATATGCTTCTGAAAAAGTATGGAAACCATTTGGATTTTTTCAACCGATATTGTTGGTTGGTAGTCCGAACACATTAGAATTTGTTCGTTCATTTGGATTTAAAACATTTGATGGATTTATTAATGAAAGTTATGATAAGGAAACTGACAATGTTAGAAGATTCGAATTGATAGAAAAGGAAATAATAAAATTTAGTAAAATGTCCAAACAAGAAGTCCACGATTGGTATTGGAGTATGGAAGACATATTAGTTCATAACTTCAACTTGTTTATGGAATATGGAAAAAATAGAGAACAAAATTATAAAAACTTATTGGAGGAGTTGAAATGAAATTAATTTCAATAGGTTGTAGTTTTTTATATGGATATTATAAAAGAGGTAAGGGTTGTAATAAAGACTATTCCGCAGGATATCATTTATCTAATATGATGGAAAGAGATTGGTTGAACGAGTCTGATTGTGGTATAGGTAATGATTTGATTTGTGAAAGATTGATAACTTCACATCAGTCTAATAAAATAAATCCAAAAGATACATTTGTATTAATTGGCTGGACAGAAGCGTTTAGGAAAAAAATATTTGTAAACGATAAAGTTTATATAGATTTTAGACCACCAGTAACATTGTCAGATAAAGGATTGTATGATATAAAAGATGAATCTCTATACTCAGAATATTTTATGAATTCCAATCAAATATATTATGACTTTTTAAAAAATATTTTAACATCATATTATTTGTTAGAAAATTACGGATATAAGTATCTTATGTTTGATTCTATAAACACTATGCACGACGGTTCACACAATCTATTAGATGATTATATAATAGGAAAAGAGTGGATACCAAAAGAATTTATTAATGTAAAAAATAAAATAAAAAATTATTCTAAACTAAATTATTTTAATTATTTAAAAGAATTGGAAAAAAATAATGATTTTCCATATTGTTCGAAGGAAGACCTTCATCCAAATGAATATGGTGCTAAATCATTTGCAAAAAAATTATACAAGGAGATAAATAAATGAAAATATTAATAACAGGCGGAGCAGGATATTTAGGTTCAGTCTTAACAAGAAACCTATTAAANAAACACGAAGTAGTCGTATATGATAATTTGATGTATAATCAAACATCATTAGTTGATTTATGTCATCACGAAAACTTTACATATCATTATGGAGATGTTCGTGAGTGGAGTAAGTTGAAATACTTAGTGGAGCAAGTTGATGTAATTATACCACTTGCGGCATTGGTTGGATTTCCAAGTTGTGAGAAAGATAAAGAATTAGCCACAAGTATCAATACAACACAAATACAAAATATAGTTGATGTAATGACACCAGACCAAAAGATTTTATATCCAAACACTAATAGTGGTTATGGNAGTAGAACAGAAGGTATGGTTGATGAAACAAATGACTTGACACCAATCAGTCATTATGGAGTTACAAAGTGTGAAGCAGAGGATTACATATTACAAGAAAGTAATGGTATAGTTTTTAGATTAGCAACGGTGTTCGGTGTATCAAGTCGTATGAGATTAGATTTATTAGTAAATGAATTTGTATATAAATTACTAACAGACAAATACATTACATTATTTGAACACGAATTCGTTCGTAATTTTATTCACATACAAGATGTAAGTAGTGCATTTGAATTTATGATTGAAAACTATGATAAANANCAAGGACAAATATTCAATGTTGGATTATCNGATACTAATATCAACAANAAAGAATTAGTAGAAAGAATACAACAACAAATACCAAATACATCAATTACTTATTCAGANTACTTTGAAGACCCAGACAAAAGAAANTATGTNGTTAGTAATGAAAAAATAGAAGCAACAGGTTGGAAACCACAATATANNTTNGANGANGGAATTACAGAATTNATACAAGCATACAAAATGATAGTTCCACAAGAAAGTTCAAGATATAGAAATGCTTTCCCACTAAGTTATGGACAATCAATATGAGTTTTAAATACACAATAGAAGAAACACAATTAGAGGGTGTAAAAGTTTTTACGCCNGATAAGTTTACTGATTANCGTGGAACAATGTGGACATATTGGGAAAAAGATATGNACACACCACCACANAAAATNTCNAANTTTACACACTCTCGTAAAAATGTNTTACGAGGNCTACACGGAGANNNNGAAACTTGGAAACANATTACTTGTGTGTATGGTGCATTTTATTTAGTGGTTGTNGATTATCGTGAAGATAGTCCAACTTATTTACAATGGNTTAGTTTTACACTTGANGATAAAAATTGTAAAAGTGTATTGGTTCCACCAGGTTTTCTAAACGGACATTTATGTTTATCGGACGAGTGTGTGTTTCATTATACACAATCTTATCCAAACGAATACATAGATTGGCAAGACCAAATATCAGTCAAGTGGAATGACCCAATGTTAAAAATAAATTGGCCAATAAATAATCCAATACTATCGGAAAGAGACAAATGACTTATATAGATAAAGTAAAACACATTCTTGATAATTATAATTTTTGTACATATCGAGAAGATATTAGATTCGGTGATATTGATATTGCTAATCCTTCAACTTATTTTTGGAGATTATTCACACCCGAATTTTATCAAATCCCACACACAAATTCAATATTTCACGATAAAGAATTATTTAATTTTTTAAGAAACTATGATTATAAAGATGAATTTGATTTAAAAACTTGTTTAGAAAGAGATAAAAAATTTATACTACAAATGGATTTGCATCCAGCTACCGCTCATAATAAACCATTTGAATTAATTAAAACTAAATTCTTTGATTACTTATTTAGTGAAAAAGAAATTATAGAAAGTATGAAGTCTGGAAAAATGACTTTGTTTTTATATCAAGGTTGGGAAGCAGAAAACTACACTATTAGTTGGTGGCCAGATGACAAGTACAAAACATTTTACCATATGATTGAAGATGTATTACAAGAGTATGGATTATCATATAGCTCTATTGTTGTTTTAAATAGTAATGTAAAACTTTACAATCATAAACATAATGTAAATGTTATCTATGATAATGCTATGGAAATGAATTCATTCAAAAGAGGTGTTTCAGGAACAGAATATGGTATTAAAATAAAAGACTTTGATGAAACATATAGTGTTGATGATTACTTAGATAATGTTAAAAATTCAAAATATAGACTATTGAGAATAAGTAGAACACCACAACACCTTAGAGATAAAATGTTATATTTTTTATATAAGTCTAATTTTCACAACAAATCAGTTATAGAACATAGATATTATGATAAAAATAATATTATAAATGATGATGAGTTTTTTAAAAAAGCAAAAAAATATTGTAAACAAAACAATTTAACAGAACTCATAGACCTATTTGACTACGACAAAATTGATAAAAATATTTTAAACAACATAGATAAAGATATACCGTTGGTTGGTAGCCCTTATGAAAAAAAGCAGGGTTATCATAAATTACATTTACACCCAAACTCACCGATTCCATTTGATGTTTACGACAAATCAATCTTTACTTGGGCGTCAACTTCTTTACCAGACCAAGATGATAAAGTATTTTTAAACCAATCTACATTTAATCCAATTTTACATTATCATCCAGTAATTTGGCACGGACAAAAACACACTACAAAGTGGTTTAAATACTTTGGTTTTAAATCTTATGAGTGGTTATTTGAAAACGAAACAAAAGCAGATGATACAGATTGTATCGCTGAAAGATTTGTTTTAAATATGCAAGATATAATTCGTGTTATGAATATGAGTGACGATGAATTATATAATAGAATAAAAGATAATAAAGATACTTTACAACATAATAGAGATTTATTATTTCAATGTAAAAGTATTGAGAGGATAATAACAAAATTTTATGAAACAACGATTTAATATAGTAGTTCCTATGGCGGGCCGAGGTTCAAGATTTACCGAACAAGGATATACGGACTCAAAGCCATT
>FUFK010495752.1_pt1 | contig 13129 bp, 9 predicted proteins | sample 1021851 | NCBI WGS metagenome assembly FUFK01 (sample SAMEA51879418, study PRJEB19060) | metagenome | reverse complement strand
TAACCGACCCCAATAAATCCAGGAAACCAAGGCTTGAATAGAATCTCAGTCATTGTTAGAATTAGTGGCAATAGAACGAAAATACCTGCCCCCATTGGAATGCTAAATGGTGCTCGAAGAAATCTAATCAATTGCCCCTCGGGATTATTCCTAACCAAATGAAAAACAGGAGTAAGGATTACAGAATATTGGAATAAATTCCAGAGGAACCAAAGATGACCAAGAGCAAGTAATTTCCCAAAAATAGGCACCCAGAAAAACAAACTTCTCCAAATTATTCCCAACAAAAACCCATATGTTAATCCAATCGGAGTCATTTCTTGTTCACCCAAAATAACCGAACCCGCAAAGCCCATGGTCCAAGCACCAAAGAACATTGGAATTAGCAAGCGTTTGCATCTCTCTGTAAGGAATACTTTCCAGGTTCTCCGTTTGAAAGCAAACGCTGTCCCCATTCCTGAAATCATAAACAAAGCCGCAAGTCTCCATTGATGCATCCAATGTAGAATCATGCTAGTAAAGGTGACCGATTCTGCGGTATAGTCGTTATTATTTTCAGCAAATTCCTCTCGATCTTCTCCAGATATTTCTTCAAAATTTGGATTGATGTCTGTGCCATAAGTCGACCAATAAACTCCAATCGCCACATGAAATGGTATCAACAAGCCGAATAGAATAACCCGTAGCCAATCTATGTCGTGACGACGTATTGCTTTCTTGGAATTTTGAGAATTAGAACTTGATGAAGTTTGCATACTAATCCCATTTTAGAAATTAAAGTCAATAATTAGAGGTGCATGATCAGAACAATCCAAACCAGCTTGACGATTTACCTCTGCCGATTCAAAGGCTGAAAAGGCTGCATCGTTAGCCAGAACATAATCGATGCGCCAACCCCTGTCTAGAGCCCTTGCTTGACCTCTATTCGACCACCAAGTGTAGGGTCCTTTTCTGTCTCCGAAGTGAATTCTATGCAAATCATGCCAGCCGCTATCAAGGAAGCGGCTGAACCATTCTCTCTCATGGTCAAGGAATCCTGATGTCATACGATTTCCACTTGGATTCCAAATGTCATTTTCAGTATGCGCGATATTCAAATCTCCGACCAAAACAACCGGCTCGGAAGAATTCAGATACTGTTTGGCCCAAATCAATAGATCTTCCAGCCACTGGTCTTTGTAGGCCTGCCTTGCTGGGCCTGAGCCACCATTTGGCAGGTAGATATTGATGCAAGTCAACCCTCCAGATTTCGTCGTTAGGACTCTTCCTTCCAAATCATCAGGATCTAACTCAGTATCGATTCCTCTTGTTATTTCTTCCATCCCAACACGAGAAAAGGAGGCGACACCCGAGTAGCCCTTTTTTTCTGCAGGATGCCAAACGACTTCATGCCCAGAAGGTAATTCCCAATCCTTAGGCAATTGTTCAGGTAATGCCCTTACCTCTTGCAGAAGCCAAACATCTGCATCGATTTTAGCCATCCAATCATCCATGCCTTTTCGAATCGCCGCACGAATCCCATTAACATTCCAAGTCACTACTCGCATCAAATCACCGGTATCAATTTGAAAATTCTTTGACCTTTTCAACAAGGTCCATTCTGTGTACTCTCCACATACCTACAGGAGTTAATGCGACCGAGATAAATAATACAATTCCAACTAGGTATGAAGAAATTAAAGGATCAGCATCGACTTTGAAATAAAACGACCATTGAACTAAACTGCTAATCATCCATTGAGTTCCAAGAATTGAAAATATAGCCCCCAAAACTCCGCCTATCAAGCCAATAGCGAAGTGTTCACCAAGCATCATCGAACCAATTCTACTTATCGGTGCGCCTAGAACTCTGAGTGTTGCTAATTCCAAATCTCGCTCTGCTAAGTTGATAATTAGAGTGTTAAACAAAACCACTATTGCGACTACAATTCCTAAAAATTGAATCGCAATGAAGAAACCTTGTTGCTGTTCCATAAGTGATTCCATCGCATCAATGGTTTGTTGTTTATCGATAATTCCAATTGACATATCTCCTAACTCATTTGTTCTGTTAAACTCCTCTGGATAAGACAAGAATACGGAGGTTGCCTCTAGGTCGACTTCGGAAGCCAAATCTGCGCGATGGAAGTAAACTGTTCTAGCGATCTCTCCTTCCGTTATTCCAGTTATCTTGAACTCAACAAGTTGTGAACCAAATCTGATTGCCTGCACTTCTCCAACTTCCCATCCAAGGAAATGTTGTATTCCTTCGTCAACTAATACCTCTGGAGGTTCACTACCCAGGTTCGGTAAATCTCCTTCTATCAAACTCAATGTCTGCATAGCTTGNTTTCCNGANGTNGAAAATACATCCANACCCATTGCTGTTAATTGGCGAGAATCGCCATCAGGNTTTGCAGNNAGGGTAAGCAATAATTCGTAATCAATTGAGTTTTCTTCAGCCCATTCAACAATTTCCAATTCCATTCCAGGAAATACAATTGCCTGCTGATCCCAGTTGGAGCTTTCATCAGCATTGCCGATGAAAAGATTCTCCATTGAATCCATCATAAATAGCATTGAGCCGAGAATTAGCATCGATAATCCAACTGCAAAGAAAGTGAAAGCTAAACGAATTGGTTTCCGAGTACTTGACCTAATTGTGAGGCCAATTGTGGTTGGAAGTTTAGAGGTAAATTGCTGAATTGTTTTCGATGATAACTTGACTTCGGCTTGACCTCGAAGGACTTTCAAGGGGTCTAAATTAGCAGCTTGCCAGGCAGGTCTAATTCCTGAGAACATTACGAGAAGCATAGTAATTATCGAAATTTCTAAGACTTGCATAAATGAAAAATCATCAGTTATGACAGGGATACCCATCACGGTTGTGTAGACTAGTTCCATAGCCGGAGAGCCCAAGAAAATTCCACCAATTATTCCAAGAATTGTTCCGAACATACCTATTCCCATAGGCGCTAAAACGTAAGAAGGCATTATTGCTGAACGAGGGATTCCTAACGTTCTTAGAATAGCAATTTCTCTTGCTTGAGATTGAATTAATCTTTGTAGACTCAAAAATATTGTAATTCCAGCAACAAGTACCAACATTGCTGTGATTACTGGATATGTTTTCATCGCACCTTCCGCATCTGCCCTGAGGAATTCTACCGATTCTACGCCCGAACGATCGTAGATTATTGCAGATTGGTCGATATCAGTAACTGTAATTGTCATCGAATCAATAATTGCAGAGAGTTCTTCGCCTTCTTTCTCATCTGTAGATTCTAAATCATATTCCGGAGTACCAAAAACATCAATCAACAGCATATTTGCAGTTCCTGCAGATACGTTTGCTAATGCTTCTAATCCTGATGAAGTTAGGTATCCTGTTGCAAAAGTACCAGATTCAGCGGGAACTATTGACCCTGGTGCTGCGAAATAAAGATGCATTGGGTGATACCCAAATCCTACGATTGTGAAATTCAAAGTCCCTTGACCTGCACCGATTGTAACATTATCGCCCAACTCGAAACCTAAACCCTCAACCACATGTGCATCGAGTACAATTTCATCATCTGACTCTGCTAGACGACCCTCGCAACATGAATCATCAGGCATCCAAACTCGATCGATATAGCCCTCATCGATTCCGTGCCAAACTCCTGGAACAAGCCGCTCTGAGCCATCATCTTCGGCGGCTATCAATAAGCCCTCGAGAACTAAACGAGGTTCACATTCTACCATAGGTAATTCTGAATTTACCCATTGTAGCGAAATTTGTTCACATAGATTTTCAGATTCTTCTAAATCCCAAACAGCCCTTGGATTTTCAACCCAGATGTCGGCTAAATTCACCCCCTCATCAGAATCTTCATAGATTTCGGAATACATGTTTGTTGTCATGTGTGCGTAATGGCCGAATGCTATACCCGACATCACTCCGACCATTATGATAAGTACAACTGCAACCAATCGTAACTTAGTACGCCAAAGGCTTCGAAAAAGCCTCTTTGTCAACAGTGCTTTCATATTATCACCTCAAACAATTTCGTCAGAAATGACCAGACCACTATCTAGACGTATAACCCTGGTTGCATACCGAGTAAGCGACTCATCATGAGTAACAAAAACAGTAGTGATATTTTCTGCTTCACAGGCTTTGACAAGAACTTCCATGACCATCGAAGAGGTCTTTGTGTCTAGGTTACCAGTTAATTCATCACCCAGCAATAACTTCGGTCTCTTTGCTAAACTTCTAGCAATAGCAACACGTTGTTGCTGCCCTCCACTAATCTCTGTAGGGAAACGATCAACCTCGTCTTCTAAACCAACCAGAGCCAGTAATTCTCGTGCACGCTTTTCATCTCTGCCTCCGGCCAATTCTTGAATCAACAGAATATTTTCTAGCACAGTCAAATCTTGTAATAGATTGAAGAATTGGAAGACATAACCTATGTTTTCCCTTCGGAATGTAGTCATCTCTTCGGATGAATTTCTTGGCACTTCCTTACCTTCGAACGAGTATCTTCCCCCAGTAGGGCTATCTAAGGCAGCTATGCAATTTAGTAAGGTAGTTTTTCCAGAACCCGATGGTCCTAGAAGGATAATTCGTTCTCCTTCTTTGACTTCGATATTGACTCCATCAAGCGCCTTTACAGTACCAGATACCATCTCATAATATCGCTTCATTCCTTCTATCTCTACCAAATTATTTGCCAATTCAATCACCTAATTTATCGCATTAAATGGATTTCTTACATCGAATCTGATGAACCTGCGAAGAAAGCCATAGACTCTCTGAATAATTCCTCTCTACGCTTCTTTTTATTTCTGCCTAGGTGCAATAGTGTAAATCCAATAGCGAGTAATATCACAAATGGAATGAATGCTTCTGCGTGGTATCTTTCCATGAATTCAATAATACCCTTAGCGGTATATGCCCAGGTGAGAGATGCTGCAGTCCCTCCCATCAAACAAGCAGTTAGTACCCTTTGGAAGCGCATTCGGGCAACAAGTCCTAGCATAGCACCAACTAGAACTCCGCTAGCCATGAATGGTATCCAAACGAAGACAATTAGGAACCAGAAGCCATATTTCTCAATTCTTTGTTGATTCTTATTGGCGATATATTCTACACCAGAGAGAATATCTCCCATGAATGGATTTTGTAGAAGCGCTCCGGTAATTCCTCCCTGTTTTGCTACTAATGCTTGACCGACCAATTCGTCTTCCTCATCATTGGATTCTAGTTTAATTCCGCTAATTACTGGGTCCAATAATGCGCCTTTTCTAGCGATACCGTAGGCTCCTAAACTTGGATCTTCATACCTTCCTGCCATAGCCCTNTCAGACAGAGTAGCCTTCTCATTACGAGCGCTGACTACTAGCACTCTGTCGTCAAGATACTTCTGCAAATCATTGCTTAAGTGAGCATGTAGATCCTCTTGCATATCCTGATATGTTGGCTTGAATAAGAAATAGGTAAATCGTGTGACCGGTTTGTAAATCACCCTGACAAATACTGCGTCTTCATCAGCCAATACCGCAGTTCCATAATCTACCAAATCATGTTTCTTAAACCAGCGATTTAGGCTGTTGTTCGCAGCCACCTCTAACCAGCCATATGCACTCATATTGACGAAAAATTCTGAATAATCTTCCATTAATACAGGTATTTCCCCTAAGGTCAATGAACGTCTATTTCCCTCATGAGATTCATGTATTCCTTCATCTACACATACAATTTTCATCTGAAGTGGTTTCATTTCTCCAAAGACTGCGAACTCTTCAAGCAAGCCTTTGGTTAATTCAGCACGGATATCAGAGGGCTGCTCGATTGTAGTTGAGCGAGTAGTATAGGGTACGAGAACGTCTATCGAAATAGTTCTCAATTGCATCTTTAATCTGTCCAAATCGATGTCAATATGCAGCTTTTCTGTAGACTGTCGTAAGGTCCTAATAATCAACCTACTAAGTTGTTCATCATTCAATATATCATCCGTATCGCGATGATACATCTTGTGCATCAATGGATATTGCACACAAAGGAAAAACAACGACATTCCGAGTGAGACCATTGCCATCCACCATGCAGGGATACCGGCACTTCCTCCTGTTAGCATAGCAGCCTCACGACCGCCTACCCATTCAGCACCCATCATTATCCAGCCCCAATTACCCAATCCTTGAATCGTCCAGCAGGACCGAGGGTCTTCATCGATAATTTCAACATGAGCGGAATTTTCTATTTCGAATTCTTTGCTAAGCAAAATCACCCCAGAAGAATCGACCAATGACTGCAAATCTTCCTGCGTCATTTCACCTAGGTTGGAGTCCGTTGTAACTTGCCAAATTGAGGCAGATGCATTGTAATGACCTTTAGCTAATTCATCGGGGTCATATTCCAGTTCTTGGTCGCCAACACCACCTTGCAAGAAAGTAATCGATTCGGATTCCGAAATCACAATTACAATCCCGATAACTGTTTGAATTTCGGGGTCGACATTATGAGATATCACCTTGATTACGTGACCATCAACATCGTAGAAGACGTTGAACCAAACTTCCCCTCTCTTGTCAACACATTCGCCGCCAGGATCAAGAGGTGTTGTTGAAAGTGTCTTGTCAACTACAATTGAGTCGGATGCGACCCAACCTGAGGACATTACGAAGACTCCGCCAAAGAACACAGCCCCGATAATTAATCCAGTTAGCAGAGTGTAGTCTTCGAAGGCTCCACGAAAGAATCTCTTGTCACCTTCACGCCGAGCACGAATCAAGTCTAGCTCTCTGTCGAGACTATCCTTCTCAGTCTCCTCGGCTAGCCCCGCCTCAGTCACGATGCGAAAAGACAAGGCACGGGTCATCAACCCGCCGGTCTTGAAACCCGAGTTCCTACGGAACTCGTCATAAGTGGCTAATTATGAATTCAGTCTCTTCGACTAGCTATAGTTGCACCTAGGAGACAAAGTGCTCCAAGTAGTGCACCAAAACCAGGTAGTGCTGGAGGCATAGCTGCTGATTCTGATGAATACTGGGACGCCCAAGTATCGTAAATCTCCATCTTGTCAATCTCCTCGCCATCATATTCGCCCCATTCAACAGACACCTCATCCCCAGGAGAGACTAGCCCATCCCCATCGTGGTCAGTGTAAGTAATCGTAACACCTTCCACTTCCCCACCGGTTAGTGGAATACTGAATTCGTTTGTGCAGGCGCTTAGATCTGGCTGAATCATTTGATCCTCTTCCTCATCGTACTCCTCCTCACAGTCGCTGAGGAAGTGAACTTCAAAGTCGGTGATTGGAGCATTAAGTGTCTGATTCTCTGCGACAAATCCGGTAGCGTCATTTCGCTCCATACCATCACCATCATCATCACCATCTTCGCCATCATCACTGTCTACCATCATATCGTAAAGAGGCTCGAATTCATAATAATCCAGACCGCCGCTTTCATCATTGTCATACATGTCAAACATGGAGTGAACATCGTCCTGCTCGTCATCGGGAACATCGTTGACATCTATGAATTCAGTTACTGTAAGATGACCGTCACCATCGGTATCAAAGTGATTGAAGAACTCATCCAGACTCGGAGTGTTTTCATCATCAGGCATCATTCCGACTAGGTTATCGATGAAGCACTGCATTTCATTGATATCAATAAGATCTGATGGAGCATCGTAGTCGCACAACTCAATCAAATCCTCTACGTCCTCAGTTGTTAGGAAGGATTGGTCTGAGTCTATCGGCGCGTCTGGATTTTCCATGGTCCAGTATGTAACAAACTCTTCTTGAGACATGTTGCCATCTCCATCTGAGTCAGTCATATACATTACATCATCAGGTGATGGTGGTCCATCTTCTCCATCCTCCGAACCTGACCACTCGTCATTATCTGCGGAGTGCTCGAATTCCTCGCTCTGTCCTAAGTCGTCAGTGCAGTGCCAGTCTGAGTCATGGTGCTCNCAGTAATACCACCAGTTATCCCACTCTGCCATTTTGCAGGACCACCTGTCTTCGCCATCGTCTGGGTTGCCCTCCCATTCACAGTGCCCACGAGGATACAGCCCATCCCAATTCATACCATCCACGGAAGATGGATCCTCCTCTGAGGCATTGCTTTCGTTGTAGTTGCCGTTGTCTGCTGAGTGCTCGTGGTCCGGGTCTTGCCCGTAGTCATCCGTACAGAACCAATCCTCATCATGAAGCTCACAGTACCACCACCAGTTATCCCAGTCTGAAAGGGATGCGTCCTCCTCACAGGACCACCTGTCCTCGCCGACATCATCTGGGTTGCCTTCCCACTCACAGTAGCCGTCATAATAACTGTTCCAACTGATATGATTGCCATCATCATGGTGGTCCTCGTGGTCGTCGTTACCATGGTCGTGGTTATCGTCATCACCGTGACCGTCGTGGTCGTCGTTATCATCGAATATCTCAGAATCTAACCAAACTGGAATCGAGGTTCTTGGAAGAGTGTCATCCACTTCGATGACTATTGCATCTCCCCACATCACCTCATACGTTAGTGATGAGGTCGCAGAGCCGTTGTCGCTTTCCAAACTCATGGACACAAGGTCTTCATTCTGATCAATGTGAATGGTCGTAGTAATCTCTGCTCCATCCTCAGTATGCTGCATTGTCATTGTCTGGGTTTCCATATCATCACTCATAGTGATTGTAATTACTGCGTCTTCTGGTAAGTCACNATCATCATCATCCCCATCATCATCATCTCCNTCATNGANNAGTCCNNCNTCATTGAAGAGTCCGGNCTGTTCTGCGATTACCTCCAAAACATTGGGAGTTGCATCTCGAGTTTGATAGGAGCCGGTTGTTGCATCTCCTTGAACCATCATTCCGCCCACCAACACGTGGACATTGACAACCTCGCCGACCTGCACATGAGTATATTCAATTTGCAATAGCCCTGCAATTGACATTGAGTTGTGAACGTAGACTGAGTCGGTATTAAGATCCGCCATTACAGTGTCCTCTATCTCGAGATCCAACTGCATCGCCAAATCTTGATTCCACTCACTCGATGAAATCGACTGAGAGTATCCTGCCTTCGGACTCTCTTCTAGCATATCTTCAATACTTCCCATATCAGTCATGGCCTCGATGAAAGTCTCCGTGGTGGCCATGTAAATACAGTCTCCAACTAACTCGGCCGTGGCGTTTTCTTCGTAATTGGCTGCATTCTCATCCATACATCCTAAGACATCGTCAACAAGTTCTTCCAAATCATCACCAGAAAGACAACCTGCCATTGGAGTGGCAATCAAAATTAGGCTAGCGAGTAAGGCATACGCGCGATTCATTGAATCGTTGGAGAAAAAACCCCCTTATCAACACAATGTCGGCATAATGGACCAAAAATGGTGCAGGGGACAGGATTTGAACCTGCGAAGCACTACGCACTGGGACCTAAACCCAGCCCCTTTGACCGCTCGGGAACCCCTGCTTAACATCGGGCCGTAAACTCAAGGTCAAGAATCCAACGGTAGCCAGTTCTTACCCCAAAGGGGTCATAACGGGAGCATTGGGCGAGGTGAATTTGGGGTGCACATGTCACGCATAGGTATTCTTGGACTAGGTAATTGGGGTACTGCCCTAGCAAAGGTCTGGTGTGAAGATGGTCACAATGTAATGGGCTGGACTGTTGAAGCCGAAGTATACGAGTCATTGATGACCAGCAATATCAACGAAAAGTACCTACCCGGACACGAAATTCCTACTCTAGATTCCACCATGGAGTTATCCGATCTAACCGATACTTGTGAGATACTAATTCTTGCATTACCCAGTGGTGTGATTCTATCTGTTGTAAATGACTTAATTCCTCATTTACGCCCATCACATGTCCTAATCGATTTAGCCAAAGGATTGGCACCAACCTCTGAGAGTGAATCAGGAATGATTTCTCGTGAGATAGAAGACCGTCTTGCCGCTGCAGGTAAGTCCAATCCTGTGGTTGTTCTGACAGGCCCAACAATCGCTCCAGAAGTTGCTCGAGGAGTAATGACAACGGCTCTGGTTGCTTGTCATGATAGATCCATTGCCGATAGAATCGCAGAGCGCCTTTCGACTGAATCTCTGGTTCTTACCGCTACGAATGATGTAGAGGGTGCAGAATTATGGGGGGCATACAAGAACACGGTAGCTCTTGCTTGTGGTTTGGTCGATGGATTGAGAGACGGAATCGGTGGTGATAATCTCAAAGCGGCCTTGGTCCTTGCAGGATTCTCGGAGGGAATTACTCTGCTAGATGCAATGGGCGCAAATGCGGGAACCGCATTTGGACCTGCTGGAATCGGAGACTTGTACGTGACTGCAACTAGTCCACGCTCAAGAAATCGAACGCTAGGAGAAAAACTTGGTTCTGGAAAATCTCTCGAACAGGCTCTAGCAGAGATGCACATGGTAGCGGAAGGAGTTAGAGCGACTAGGATGTTCCTAAACCGAGCAGAAAGATTGGAAATTGAGGTACCATTCCTAACAGCCCTAGGCAATTTACTAGATGGTGATGAAGAAGTTTCAACTGCTGTTCGACGAATGGTCGAAGCTTATGGTGTATAATTTTCAAGTTCAATCTCGAGTCCAAGATGGAATGAAGACATCTCTCCAATTCGGAGTCACAAGATATTCTTCCTCAGTAAAGAAGGACCTTGCATAAATAGAAATAAAGTCGATAATTATCACAACAATGTAGATAATTATCAGGTATGCAAATACCTTGTCATATTGTAAAAATCTAAGATACATATCGATGTAATATCCAATCCCTCCTGCACCGACAATGCCGATTACAGTACCAGAACGGAAATTATATTCAAACATGAATATCGAGTGAGAAATTAGATCATTTGCGGCTTCTGGAATAACCACATTAATCGCCACTTCCCAACGACTCAAGCCTATTGCATTCGCCGCATCCAAAGGAGTTTTTGTCAAACCCTCAATTGATTCATACTGTAATTTTCCAAGATATCCTACGGTGTAAATTGTCATTGCCAGAACGCCAGCTAATGGACCTAAGCCGACTAGAATAACCAAGAAAATAGCCCAAATCAATGCTGGAAGACTCCTGCATGCCGAGATAAGAAAGCGGGTAGGGTAAGATATCCATCGCGGACTTAAATTTCTTGAAGCCATGACTGACAAAGGTAATGTTACAATCATGCCAAATACAGTCGCAACAAACGCAATCTTTAGCGTCTCGATTACTCCCTTCCAAGCGGTTGAGCAAGTGAAATCGAAAATTGGTTGGGCGGTGCAAACAGGGTATGTTTGAGGCTCTAAAACGCTCATGTCGGGTGGCCAAAGAGACTGAAAGAAGAATCTGACAAGATTGTCTGGACCTCCTGCTAATCTTCCCCAATCGCCCACCATTCCGTTAAGAATTACAATTGCAAGCAAAAAGAGACTCAATAGCACCAAAGCCATCTTTTCTCCGTCTACTGCTATTTTCTTCATGAATCCACCACCATGGCTTTTGGTTCGGTAATGAATGGATTCACTCTTCCATCATCAATAACCAGGATTCGATTCGCCATTGACTTGGCTCTAGAAATATCATGCTCGACAACGATTAATGCTGAATTATTTTCTTTGACGTAGCTTTTCACACTTTCCAAAACCATCGTCAAGGTTTCTTCGTCTAACTCACTCAAAAATTCATCCGCTAGAATTAATTTTGGTCTCTGGGCCAATGTTCTGGCAGTTGCGACTCTTCTCTGTTGGCCACCGGANAATCTCCTAATCGGTTCTCTTGATTTTTCCTTAAGCCCCATTTTTTCAATGGCATTAGTAACTCGTTCTTTCCTCTCCTTCCGATTACTGGTTCCAGCTCGAGCGCCCAACATCACATTGTGGCTAACACTTGCATGACGAACCAAACCCAATTTTTGTGGAATATACCCAAGTGAGCCACGGAGAGGTTTCGAGGGGATTTTTGCACCACACACTTTGATCGAACCGGAAATCGGACGTATTAGTCCCGCAATTGTACCAAGTAAAGTGGACTTTCCGATACCCGAAGGACCCGCTATGGCCACTATTTCGCCAGGAAATATTTCGAGATTCGGAATACTGACTAAGGGTGATTCAGTTTCATATCCGATTACTACATCTTCGAGGGAGACAATCGGATTTTCNGAATCCATACCCTCGGACAACTTCAAAGCCCCCTTGTAATTTAGGCGGCCCTAAACCAATATATGGTATTGATGGGTTTAGTAATAACAAATTATCTCACGAATCGGATAACTTATATCGATTCTTGCAAGAATGAATAGGCCCCGGGTACAACACTTACCACCTCAGATAGCAAGCCAAGATGTTCTTGTGAATTTGTTCTAACAATCCCTGTACCATCGAGTATATTGTTTAGAATTTCATCACCACAGATTTCCCTATTATTATCTGAATTTACCTTGTGTGTAGAAATATCGTAACAACCAGTGTATGTTCCAAATCCAGGTCTAGAATAATTCTCTAGATACATTTGATAATTCAAAGTAACTAAGGCGTTGAGAATAGCGGCTCTACTTCTAGAATCAAGAGTCGAAGGGTTGTACATTACGGATTCACTTGGAGACACACCGACTTGACCCAAAGATAGGTACTGGTCAATTTCCATGCACCAATCTTGATTTTCTTGTTCTTCCTGATTACAATTTTCTTCTAGTGCATCTTCTCCGACGAATGCTATTTCACTTACATTTTCGGATAGGCAGCTAATCGCACCTGCCTCTCCCACAGGGATACTTGAGGATGAAAGAAGAGATGATTGATTTCCAAAATAGCCGCGTATTGTTTCGATTATATCGACATTTTCTTGATTAGGAGAATAATACCCGTTTTCAATTAGATAATGAATAGGAAGAATTGTGTGGATTGGAGATTGAGAACCGGTGAAGCAAGACACTCTTCCCTGCATCATTGCAAATGGATCGGTGCTAGTTTCATTGTCTGAACTTGCTGTAGCCAATTCTCCTAAATTTGAGACTAAGGCCATAGAATACCGCTGAGTCAATTGATCCTTGTTTTGTATTGCTCCTAGAACTGATAGATTATGTAATTTCCATCCAACTAAAGAAGAAGATGAAAGTTGAACCAAATTCTATAAAATGATTTTT
>FUFK010052809.1_pt1 | contig 13129 bp, 12 predicted proteins | sample 1021851 | NCBI WGS metagenome assembly FUFK01 (sample SAMEA51879418, study PRJEB19060) | metagenome | reverse complement strand
TTATCAGCCAAACAGATTTTTCTCTTTTAAAACCAAATTTATCCATTAAAGAGGAAACTGGGACTTCCAATAATGAGACAGAGGAAGTTATTGCTGCAATATAAGCTAGTGCAAAAAATGCAACAGCTACCATTCTTCCTACAGCTCCATATGAACCTAAGCCCGTAGGAATTGAAATAAATAATGCACCAACTGTTGATTCAGAAATAGCATCACTCAAACCAAATGTTAAAACAATCGGAAAAGTAATAAGTCCTGCCATAAGACCTACCAAAGTGTCCAATGATGCGACTCCAACACTTAGTTTTGGAAGATTACTCTTTTTATTTAGATAGGAAGCATAAGTCACCATAACTCCAATTCCTAAACTCAAAGAAAAGAAAGCTTGAGTAAAAGCATTTCTTATTGTTTGAGGGTTCCTTAATTCATTAAAGTCAAACTTAAACAAAAATGTTTTATATCCTTCCCACGCGCCTGAAAGTGAAGTAGCCCATATTGCTAGAAATAGAAGAATGATAAAAAGAATAGGCATAAAGAATCGTGTTACCTTTTCGATTCCTTTTTTTATTCCAGATGAAACTATTATTGCTGTAAGAACAAGACTTAATAGATGCCCTAATAAAACACTGCTTCCACTACTAATAGAGCCAAAGAAGTTTTCTGCTTCAGTTAAATTCTTTGGTAAACCAAAAAATAAAGAATGGAACAAGGTATCGGCTGTCCAGCCCATGATTACTGAATAATAAGATGCTATACCCAAAGGAGCTATAAAAAACAGAATACCTAATGGATACCAATTTTTTCCAGCAAGCTTAATTGGTGCAAGTAATGTACTTGCCATTGCATTTCTCCCTAAAGCCATTTCAGCAACAAATACCGGAAGGCAAACAATCAAAACGATCAATATATATAAAAGGACAAAAGCCGCACCTCCACCTTGAGATGCTCTGTAAGCAAACCCCCATAGGTTGCCTAGACCTACTGCACTACCAGCAGCTGCGAGAATGAATCCTAGCTTACTAGTCCATTGTTCTCGTTGAGAAATTTTTGAATCCAAAATAAAATCAAATTTATAGTTGATTTATAACTCATAAATAAAAATTAGTTAATACTTTGCTTAATAAAAACTAATTTTTTTAGATTAATTTTTTAGAGAAAGATTTAGAATTAAAAAACTTATATTATTCTTGTGACCATTTAAAAGACTTTTCTAGATTTTCAACTAAATAATACCCTCCAGAATTATAAATCACATATGAATTCTAAGGAACAAAAGACTATATTTTTATTCTTTCTCAATTATTGATAGAGTAATATTTAGTCTCAAAAAAGCTTTAATGGGAGAGGATTGTAAATCAGCGTTAGAAAATCTTATTAAATTAACAAGATCTAGTGAAATAAAATTTAAACGAAGAGATTTTAAAGGAGCATTTGAAGACAAAAGAAAGGCAAATGCAATATTGAAATCTCAACTAGGTCATAATGAAATAATCGATAAATTTAAAGAAGAGTTGTCTAATGTATATGCTTCAAAATTCGACTTAATTTTTGACCATAAATTAAAAATTGATGAATTTAAGAAAAATGAAATCATCAAATTATTGGAAATTAAAAGTGAGGAAAAATTTCATAAGGGAGACTATAAGGGTGCAGTAAAAGCATTAAGAAGGTCAGAAAAATATTTATCAAAATGAGAATATTTGATTTAAAAAATTTAAAAAATTGATTGAAGGGTTGATTTTTTTTGAAAGTTCGGTTTCTTAGAAATATAGTTAAGCATATTTTTATTTTTTTATGATTATGCCTCAATCTACTTTGGAAAGTTTATTATTTTTTTTGATTTTGTCACTCTTAGCTACTTATTTAGTGAAAATTAAATATAGTACTAAATTAAAGATTCAGAAGTAAAAAGATAAAATCTCAAATTGTCTGTTTAATATTTTTTTGAAATGCTCTAAGTCCTAAATTATTTGAATAAAATTAATAATAAAATAAANAAAATTTATCTTAAATTTTTTTTATATTTAATACATTTCCTAAATAAAGAACTTGATTTAATATTTTTAGAAAATTTATTTTTTTATAAAAAGTTTTTAATTTAAAATCTTATTTTCAAAGAGTTAATTTTTAATAAATTCATTTATTTGTAGATTTTCAATAACGCATTTTTTGATTTTTTTATAACCATCAATATTTGGATGATTATCGAGTATATGGAAATCAGTAAAACTTAGAGGACAAATCTCCCATAAGTCAACAATGTTATTATTGTCTACCTCAGAAAGGATTTTAGTAAATAATTTTGATTTTTCATCTTGCTCTCCTTGTGAACTTGGTAAATAGACATACAAAACATTATTTTTTCCATAAATATTATTTATTTTTTTAATAGCTGATTTCGTTTTTGTTGGTAATGGACCATATCTTAATTTAATTTCTCCATTATCTAATCCCATATTGATTTGAGAGGACTGAATATCTTTTTTTAAATAGTTATTTCTTAGTTTTTGAATAAATTTATAAAAAGTAGGAAGTACTCCATAATTTTGTAAATATTTAGATTGATTTAAGATTTGTTTATTTGTTTTACTTAAATTTATATGATGCCAAACAATTCCATAGGTTTTACACGTTAATGGGCCTAATATTTTATCCAGCGTTCCATTTGAATAAAATGAACAATTTTTATTTTTTGATAATTTTTGATAAGGTCTATATGCATCGTGTTCAATAAGGAAGATTATATTTTTTTTTGCATTATAAATTTTACGTGCATGAAGAGAAGCTTTTAAAAAATCTCCAAAACCATTTCCAGCTATTGCATAATTTAAACTTAAGATATTAGATTCTTGCAACTCTTTTTTTTGCCAGTCCACTATCCAAGGAAATCCACCCTGACCTTCTGTAAATGAGTCTCCATTAATTACGACATCTAAATTATCATTATCTTTTAAATTAGGATATGAAACCAAGCCTAAATTATTGGTTTTATAAAAATATCTATATGCAATTTGATCGTTATATATTGCTAATTGCTCAATATTTTGGTTTGCTTCGTATCTTCTAAATCCATCTTTTGAAGAATATAAACTTGATCCACCGAGCAGCATTAATCTATTTGAATCTTTGGGTAACCTCATATTTTTTAGTACTATATCAGCTAAAAAAAGCGGTAAAAGAATTGAGAAAAACATAAGACATAAATTTATTACTTTGGCCTTGTTTCTCCTGAAAAACATATTTAAAACAGAAATAAAATATTAAAAATATAGGATGAAAAATTAATGTATTACAGTAATTTTCTTTCTTTTATAAATAAATTCTTAAAATTTTCCCAACAATGTAAGTATATTCCAGTTGAAAGTAAAAGCTCAAATATTTCTTGATCATTTCTAATATGTTCGATTGTTGAAAACCATGAAATTTCATAATAAAAAAAATATAAAGCTACGATTAGGAAAAATAGACTAAATTTTCTGCTAGGTAATGAATTTAAATATGGCCATTTCCTCCAACCAACCCAACCCAAAAAAATACAAATGACTTGCAAAGCTGGATCAAGAAGATAATTATGAAAAAAGGGTAAATTATGCAAATTAGTTTCTCCTTGGATACTTATTTCTGCTATTGAGTTTATTGTGAATCCAAATATTCTCTCTCCCCAACTAATTTCTTCTCCACTTATTAAAAAACAGCATGAAAATAAAATTAACCAAATTAAGGAGTTTAAAGTCCTTTTTTTCTTAATTTTTAAGAAAATAAATAAAGAAAATAAAGAGGCTAGTGCATATTGAAAAAATTGAATCCACTCTAAAGGGCCTTCTCCTCTTTTGATACCATCCTCACTTCTAAACCAATCAAACCAACTTAATCCAATAAATGACTCTCCATAAGGCAAAATATAAATAAATCCATAAATGAAAAATAAATAAAATAAAGGAAATAAATTAACATCTGTTGATATAGATCCCCAGGGAGTTTTGTATTCATTCATATTTAAACTTTTTTATTAATTTTCTTGATTTTATATTAATTATTGCGGCAGGTAAATATTTCTAAAGTTGTAAATCATATTTAATAAAAGTCAATTTTTTGTTTTTATAAATTGATCTTTAAAATCTCATAAAATTGATTGAGTTTAGATGAAGGGCTAATTTATTTTAAAATTTGTATGCATCCAAAATTTTTAAAAGATACGAAATCAAAACCATAACCATTTTGCTCGAATAGATTATATTTAGTAGATTTGTTGTAGATTTAAACTATGTTGAACAATTAAAGGATTCTATAAATCTTTTAAATTCTTTTTGCTTTATTGGCTTTGAGCAAGGCATTCTTAATGAATTGATTTTTGATAGAAATATCGGAAATGCAATAAAGAGATAACAATAAAAGCATTTTTGCAAAAAATGGGATTTGCATATTAAAAAAAAATATATATATCTCTATAAAATCAGCTTAATTGAAAAATGCCAATCAATTTTTCTGTTTTGAATGTATGGTCCCTTAGAAATAGACGTTAGTTTATTAAACTCTTCAATTGCGTTTATTTAAGACAAAATGTACTGGTATTTTATACCATCCGAAATAGTAAAATAACATCTTAGATAAAATAATTTTTCTAATATCTAATTAATTACCTTTTCAAACTTATTTAAAAAGTCCTTTAATAATTATTTGTGTCTTTTTTAATTTTGATAAATGAAAATTATTAAAGAAATTTTTGTTTAAGTCTCAAGGATGTATTTTAATTCAACCTCCGCTTTGTAAATTTCAATTCTTCTTTTGATAAACTTGAACAATCTAATCATCAATTGTCTTATTTCTAATTATATTTTTTAATAGCTTCATTAATAAAGTAAACAGTATTTTTTCCTAAAAATTTGTATTTAGTAATTAGTAATAGTCCCTACTCTATATATGGGGTTTATAAAATAAAATTATTCTTAGATAAATTTAGAAATCAACTATTTTTTTATTTTCTTACGATTATTTTTTTTGCAGATAGCCAAGAAATATTAGATAATTTATAAAAATCAAAATTAAATATGAGGATCTTACATACAATGTTAAGAGTTGGTGATTTAGATAAATCTATCGATTTTTATGTAAATAGATTAGGAATGAGTTTATTGAGAAAAAAAGATTATCCACATGGAGAATTTACATTAGCATTTGTGGGTTATGGCTCTGAAAAAGAAAATGCAGTAATTGAATTAACCCATAATTGGAGTAAGAAATCTAAAGACTATGAACTTGGGAATAAGTATGGGCATATTGCAATTGGAGTTAAAGATATAAATAATATTTGCCAAGAACTCGAAAAAAATGGTTGCATTGTAACAACGAAGCCCAAAAAAATGAAAAATAGCGAAACTGTTTTGGCATTCATTGAAGATCCTGATGGATATAAAATTGAACTTATAGAAAGAGATTAAATTTTGATATTGTCTGATCAGTATTTGATCATAAGAATATGGAATGAGAATTAAAAAAAATCTTTAAAATTTACTTTGATAATATTTCTTTTGACAAACGAATATTAGTTTATAGTTGATTTTTCTTAAGAAATTTTAACTTTTGCAAGTTTATCTATTTAAAACCTTTGTTTAAAATCAGACTTTTAAGGTTATTTGCCTTTAGTAAAAAAATAAAATTACTCTGAAAAATTTAAAATTAAATATTAAGAAAAACTTCTACTAACTTTTCAGGCAAATAATCCTTTACCTAAAAACTTTTTTATTATCAAAAAATTTGCGAGTGTTCTTCTTTTTTGAAGGAGTGTTTTTGTTAGTAATATATTTTTTTCTGTTGACACATTGGGGAGATGATGTAATTTGGATTTGATTTAACATTTATATATGAACAAGATAAACAAAAAATATGTTGAAATAATGAATCAAGCTGAAAGTGCAGTTGGGAGGAAAGAAGTAGTAAGGCTTCTAAAAAAGGCTGCTAAAGTAAGAACAATTTTAGATAATAATTTAGCAGCATAAAAACTATTTCCTTTCCATGATTTTGTTGATATATAATTCCAGGAATTTTAACTAATTTAGATAATCCAATTTAAAATGAGAACCTTTATTTATAAGTGCCAGAAAAGCATGATTTTCTTATAAGGTTATTAATTTTCAAAATAGAGGCTGTTTCTGCAATCTATCCTCGGTGATGTCCTAATCATTAAAAATTTATTTTTAATTTAAAACAAGATTTATTTAATTATGGCTTTTAAAAAAAGGGACTGAGTTATTCAGCCCCTCTTGGTTAAACTCTTCCAAAGAAACACCAAGTAAATTATATTCAAAAAAAAATTTCTTTTTCTTAAGTTTTTTATTGGGTAAATGATTTTTAATAAATCTTTCTGCTTTTTTCTAACTTGTTTATTCAAAAAAATATTATGATTCATTAGTTGATTAAATAATAATATTTAAGCCTTTATAGTCAGCTAATTGAATATTCAGAAAATTTATATAGTTAGCTGTGTTAAGGAATTCAAAAAGTTTAGATTAAAAATAATACTTTCTTCAAATCTTTGACTTCTTAATATTTAATTTATTTTTGTATGTAATCAAATTTGATCATCAGATATTCCATTAATAAAAATATAATAGGCTTCTATTTTTAATCAATAAAATTTACTTTAAGAGTGTATTAAAGTTTAATTCTTAATCCCAAGGAAGCGCCGGCTATACCACAATCTTCAAACTCTAGAGTACCGATAGTAAAGTCGTCTAAACCTTGCGCCCAAAGCTCCCCATATACATCTAGCTGTTCTGAAGCTTCGTAATTAACACCTGCTTTTAGTTTATATGTTGAGATGTTGTCATCATCAACAATCACTGAAACACTTCCAATTGTTCGTGCAAGATCTACCTCAATAGTGGAAGTACCTATACCTGCTCCAATATAAGGTTGCCATTTCTTATCAGCTCTGAAATCGTACGCGGCTGATGCCATCCATGAACTAACGTCGACTCCAATATCTGTTCCAACTCCTTGAACTGTAATTAGATCTGTGTTAGTTGCGCTATATGTAAATTCAGTACGAAATTTTCCAAAATCATAACCTATCCCAATTTCACCTGAAAAACCAGTGTCAAACTCGAATTCTCCGCCTCCAAGGCTACTTGCGATATCAATATCTGCCATTTGACCGGCACCTATGGAACCAACAAAATAAGTACCTTTTTCACCTGCCATTAGAGGGCTGAAGGTGGCAAGTGAAGCTACCGATAAAGCAGTAAATGCATTTCTAAGCATTTTGAGAATGATAATTGAACCCAATTATACTTTATTCATTAAATTTTTTTTATTATTGGACGGAAAATATATTGTCACTAGATGGGATTTTGTGTTTTAGTCTAATTTTTTATTAATTATGCTTATGGTGATTGAGATAATATAAAAATCTATTTTTAGAACAATTTTGACTAGTACTATTTCAATAACATGCGTAAAGTTATGAATGTTTTGACTTGAAAATATAAGATAGTACCTCGTTATTAATATGAGCCACCGTGGTATTTCGATCCCAGCACCAAAATTATTAAATGAAGTGATGGGCTATATAATTCAATCATTATTTTTAAATGAATAAATTCAACTCACTCTTGACTTGAAATTATGGGGAAATTTAAGTTAATTTTTTATAATTTGTTAATTTTCATAATTTTTTGCAGTGGTATAGAGTTGTTTGCCAGATTTGTCTTTGAAATAACCGAGGAAGATAACAAAAATAATTTCCGTAGGGAACTTAAACAAAAGGCTTTTGGGGGAATAGAAGATGAAGCTAGTAATTATTTTTCTAAATGCCCCAAAGAAAAAATTATTGCGGAAGGTGTTGTTGGGTCTTTAATTAAATACGCTAATAAAGATTGGGCATGTGGTGGGATTACTGTTAAAGATAATAAAAGGGTAACAATAGGCCAACAATATCCATTTGAGAAAACGGTGCACGTTTTTGGAGGCTCTACTGTGTTTGGAACTGGAGCATCAGATAAATATACAATCCCTTCTTTGTTACAGAGTAAGTTAAATGATCTTGATAATTCTTTTAGGGTTATCAATCACGGATTTGCATCATTAGTAGCAATTCAGCAGTTGCAAAAACTCTCTAAAACTAATGTAAATGAAGGCGATATTGTCATATTCTATGATGGAGGAAATGATGTAGTGCAGAGAGAAATTTATAATAAGCCGAAGGGTACGATTGTTGGATATAACAAAGAAAATAAAGTAGGATTTTTTCTCTCAAATATTAGGCATTTTTTAGGTCAGAATTCTAAATTTTATTATTATTTAGCTAAGCTAAAGTTATATACTCAGGGTAATGCTAAATCACAAAAAAAATCTATATGCGAAGCTAATGAATTCAATAAAGTAGAATTTGAGAAAAAATGGTTAAGTTATTATCAAACTCTAATTGAAGCAAAGAACATGATTGAGGCAAAAAATGCTTCTTTTTACCATTTTTTACAACCTTTTTTAGATTATAGCCTTCTTGAAGAGTCTGACTTGAATTATTTAAAAGCGATTGGAGTGAAACCTAATTATGATTTATGTTTTGTCAGGTTATTAAGTTCTTCTTATCAAAATTTAAGTTTTTCATATTCTGATTTCTCGAGTCAAATAAATGGCACCTCGTTAGCAGATGCTTTAAAAAACTCTTCCCTTGATATAAATCCTGGATATTTTTTTATTGATTACATACACATAACGGCAAAAGGGAATAAAATTGTGGCTGAAGCAATTTTTAGCAAGATTTTTAAATAATTTATTAATAGATACTTATCACATTCAAAACAAACACAATTACATTACTAGTTCCTTGAAACATTAAAATTTGTATAATATAAAAATAAGTACATCGAATATCAAATGAAAAATACTTTAAAAATAAAACTTTTGAATTACATCTCAAAAAAGAATGAGAATACCAACTCAGCTTTTACTTTGGGTGAATTAATAATAGTGGTAATAGTTATTGGTATTCTATCCTTAATTACAGTTCCTGTTTTTCGAAATGCTAGTGATAAAGCCAGACAGAAGGAATCTTCAAGTTTATTGATACCATGCTCTCTTAAAAACCAGCCAAACCAACTTAATACAATAAATGATTCTTCAAAAATTAAATTTAAAACTTAAGAGTGGCCAACCTCTAATATCACACAATAAATGAAAAATATGTAGATGTATTTATCAACAAAGCCTATACTTACTCCTGCACCATAAATGTAGTGTCACGTTTTATATCGCTTTAACTAGTGGGGTATTGATATTTTTACCAAATTTGTTTTTATAAATTTAAGCAAATTTTCTAAATGATTCATTCTATCGTGGTGCCTTTAATAGTAATGGCATCATTAGTTACATATAAAATATTGAAAAGAAGGAAACGGAAATTCCATGCACCTCCTACACACCAACTTCCAAGCTAGAGACTAAATTTCGTCTTTATCTTTTCCAAAAGGGTTATATCTAATATCCCAAATAAGAACTACTGCTATAGATAAAAGCAATAAACCAAAAATAACTTGTGGTGGAGGGAATATCATCAGTTTAATTTAACAGTTCACGATCAGATTTTTTTATGAAAATTTTAATGGGTAACCAATATTTTTTCTTTCAAGATGTTTGACATAACAGGCAGTTGTGCAGTCCAATCCTTCACTATTGATACTACAAGAAGTTATGCATTCAAAAAAACTTTCCAAAGCATCTAAATCTTTAATATTTGAATAAATGTCTTTGCTCATAATTATCCTTTGAATATGTTGTTTATTTAGCAATTATTTATTAATAAAGTCAAATTTTAGGTAAAGTACCTATCTCCTATTTAAAAAATTAATGAAATTAAGGTTTTATGAATATTATTTAATTCTTCTAAAAGCCTAATAATTTAATTCCATTAATACATAGTTCAATTCTGGTAAAGTAAAAATATGTATTTTTTTACTAATTTTTGTCAAATATAAAAAACAAACTATACAGACCAGAGATCGATGGATTAAGGGCATTTGCAGTTTTAGCAGTAATAATAAATCACTTTAATTCAGGCTTTCTTCAAAGTGGGTATCTGGGTGTGGATATTTTTTTCGTTATATCGGGTTTTGTAATTACCTCCTCTTTATCTGAGAAAAAAAGTGAAAATTTCTTTCAATTCATACTCGGCTTCTATGAAAGGAGGGTAAAACGAATTCTTCCATCTTTGATTTTTTATGTCTTGATGATGAGTGTAATAATTTGTTTTTTTAAATATGACCCTCAAACTGACCTGAGAACAGGCATTTCTTCACTTTTTGGTTTGTCAAACATTTACCTTTTCATAAGGTCAACCGACTATTTTTCTGCCTCAGCTAATTTAAATCCATTCACAAATACATGGTCATTAGGCGTTGAAGAACAATTTTATTTAATTTTCCCCTTGTTTATATGGTTTTCTGGATACTTAAAAAATAAAAACAAAGGGGCAAAGAATTTATTTTTTGTACTAATAATTTTATTTTTTATTTCAGGATTTTTCTTTATAAGTCAATATTCCACCAATCAACCATCAGCATACTTTCTTATGCATAATCGTTTTTGGGAAATTGCTCTTGGATCACTTGTCTTTTTAGGAAAAAAAAGGAAATTCGCAATTCCTAATTTATTAAGTCAAACTTTACCTTTTTTGATTCTGTTTTTGATGGTTCTTACAATGTATCAACCATTATCAAGAGGGCTTATCTCTACTTTCTTTATCGTTCTTTTGACAGCAATACTAATAATTTTATTAAAACAAGATTCAGCTCTAAGGAGAATATTATCTAAAAAAGAAATAGTAAACATCGGAAAACTTTCGTACTCTCTTTATTTATGGCATTGGGGAGTAATTTCAATAAGTTATTTAACTGTTGGCATACATTGGTGGTCTTTACCATTTCAGCTAATCGTAGTTTATATTTTATCTCTTTTTTCTTTCAACTATATTGAAAACCCCTTAAGAAAAAAAAGTTGGGCATTAAAGAAGATTCAAATAATAATTAATGCGTTATTTATTTTGCTCTTTTCTGCAATTTCAATATTTGTTCTAGATAGTAGGTTCAAAAAATTGATTTACTTAGGAGATGAAAATTTAAATTTAAAAAAGCCATATTTTAAACATTTTTCTTTAGACGAGAAATATTGTTTTATATATGATGAGAATAAAGACTACAGAATTCAAAATATTTTTTCAAAGTGCGTGGGAAGATATAAAAATGCTTCTCGAACTTTATTTTTTCTTGGAGATAGTTATACGCATGCTTTTTGGCGCGCTGCCGAACATCTATCCATAGAAACAAATTCAGCAATTTTCACTCTAAGTGCACCCGAGACTCACTTCCCAATTAATAAATATCAAGATCAGAAGCAAAAAATATTTTCAAAAAGAGAGGAGATTTTTGATTCTTTGGAAAAGTATATTAATTTGAAACTCAAAGCTGGAGATGTTGTTTTCCTAAATAATTTCTTAGGAGAATATGAAGATTCTATTTACAAAAGAGAATTTTTTGAAGGATGGTTACAGTCCCTTGAAGATTTTGTAGAATCAAATGCTAAGAATAATATCAGCATTATTGTTTTTACTCCAACTCCTAATTTTGAGGAAGTGATAGGGAAAAGATGCAGAACTCATAATCCCCAATGGTTTAATAAATTTTCATCTCAAGACTGTACTATAAGTAAATCTATAGATTATTACTCATCTAAAAATGGTAAATACGAAAATATAATAAATAAATTAAATGACCTTTCTTTAAAATATGAAAATTTGTATGTTTTTGATTCACTAAAGGCTATGTGCCCTGATTCTGATTGTCAATATACTTATCTGGGTAAATCATTGTATGCCGACCAGCATCATTTATCTAACTATTCTGTCAGACATATTCTTGCGCCACGTATAATAGATTTTTTGAAAGAGGAGAAAATAATATTATTTTAATTATTTATCAATAATAAATAACTTAAACATAATTAAAAAAATTTTGAAATTATTTATCCGAAATTAACATTTTCTTGAAAAACACCAAACAAGTTGTTTCCTACTATCGCTGATAGTATTAAAACAAAGGCTACTATCGCAAAAAGAGCACTTACATCTTTGATATCATAGGGCGCTTTAAATAACGGTTTTTGATCGGTCATATGTCTTTATTAATAGCTTTTGTGAATAGTTTATAGTACACCAGAAAATTTCTATTAGAAAAAGCATGAAATATTTACTTGACTAAATATGAATTAAATTTAAAGAAAGTGAGAGAGGAATAGAATTTAGGAACTATGGTTACTCTAAAAGTTTAAAGACTTTAAAGAATGGAATTTGGAAAATTTCTTTTTGATTATCAATTAGTCTTGGATTCCTTTTTAAAATATTTCCATAAATATGTTTCATATGATCTTAAAAATGTGAATTGCAATTTAAATTAAGAAAAATTTTTATAGTAATCAAAAAAAAAGCCACTTTAATGTGGCTTTTTAACATTTTAGAATGAATTAACTTGTGTAAGTTTTGCCCCTATAAGTCAGTTCGTTATGCTGCTTTTTAGCTGCTTCTTTGTTTTGGACGTACTTTTGTCCTCTGTAAATAAGAGTCATGTTTTAAGATCCGGTTTCGCTTAAGTCCCCGTTCCATGGCTTAAGTCGATTTGCGGCTTGCTAAACGCAAGTTGAACGTTTTTGTAGTCGTTGCTACAAATTTATAATAACATTCAAGAAAATCATTTGTCTAGGATTTTAATAAATAAACTAAACTATTTATGTTAGATGCATTTTTGCTAAAGATATTCTTATTTATTCTGATGTAATTTCTTCCAGGTTACATTTTGTTCGTTTTTGAGAAGTATTTTTTATTTAATGAACTTTTAAATGTAAAATTCTTAAGATTATAAAATTTGTTTTATGTTTTCTAGANGCAAAAAACCTACNGTAAAAAAATCTGCAATAGTTGAAGAGACTCCATTATTTGCTCAATTACTACCATTCGCAAACAGAATGAATGATAAAGTTCAATTAGTAAATGCTTTAGCTTTTACTTTCATAATGGGATTCTCAATTTTTGGAATTGCTCTTTGGAAACTTTCAGCACTTACTTAATTGTTTAATTTTTGCA
>FUFK010058445.1_pt1 | contig 13132 bp, 12 predicted proteins | sample 1021851 | NCBI WGS metagenome assembly FUFK01 (sample SAMEA51879418, study PRJEB19060) | metagenome | reverse complement strand
GCTACAAGTGTAGGAGGAAACTCTTCTGGAGCTTCTGTATTTTTTAGTAGAGATGGAGAGGATTTGGTTTTCTTTACCTTCCACCCTACCCGCAAAGCTGAGCAAATAAGATTAAACCCAAGAGTGCACGTTGTAATCTGGCCAAAAGGTCAAGAAGGAATAGAAGGATTGCAAATTGATGGTGAGTGCTACAAGATTAAAGATGAGGATGAGAAGAAAAGAGCTTACGAATTAGTCTTAAATACAACCGAAGCTTTTAAAGAGTTCATGGAAGATGAGTTTTTAATCAAAAATGATGTTGTCGGTTATTACAGAATTAAACCAACAACTATTAAATATGTGAACTTTTATCAAGAAGAAAAGTTTGAGTGGAAGACATATCCTGGCAATAAAACATCTGCAGTAAAAATGGCTTTCAAACTTGGATTAAAAAGAATTGGACTATGGTTAAGAACTATTCGTGCACCATTTTTAACAGCTACTTTTGCCCCAATTTTTATTGGTGCAGCAGTTGCATGGAATGATTTAAAAGAAGCTGGTTTAGATTCAAGTTGGTCATGGAGAATGTTTTGGCTTGTTCTTGGTGGAGCATCACTAGCTCAAGTTGCTACAAACGCATCGAATGATTATTTCGATCACACCTCTAACGCTGACGAAATAAATAAGGTCGCAAGTCCATTTAATGGTGGTAGCAGGGTTATACAAGTTGGCTTAATGACACCTGGACAAGTTCTTTTAACTGCATTAATTAGTATTGCTGGAACTGTTGCCATCGGTCTTCATTTAAATCAACAAGTTAGTGGAGAGTTTTTTGGCAATACTCCAATTTTATGGACAGGTATAATTGGGACATTTTTAGCACTTGGTTATACAGGTGACCCAGTAAGACTTGGATACAAAGGTTTCGGAGAAATCGCAATTGCACTTGGATTTGGTCCGGTAATGGTAATGGGTGCACATTATGTACTGACAGCGTCAATTCATAACAATGTGATTTCAGAATGGAATTGGATTGAAGCATTGATTGCATCTGTTCCAATAGCAATTCTCGTAATGCTCATTGTTTGGATTAATCAGTTTCAAGATGCTCCTTCTGATGCTGCAGTAGGTAAAAATACCTGGGTTGTGAGAACTGCGGAACAAGGTGAGTGGATGAAGCTTGAAAAACCAATGAAGTTGTATAAGCAATTCATGATTGAAGCATTTGTTGCTGTTGCGTTTGTAGGCGTTATAAGTTTTTTCACAGATTACGGTACAGTTTATGCTTTCATGGCATTACTCCCTCTAGCGCTTGTTTGGAAAGCTTTTAAGATGGCAGACGAATGGATGATTAAGTGGAATAATCCTGATGCTGATCGTCAAAAAGTTCCTTATGAACTTCTTTTAGTAAATGTATCTACAATAGGAATTCATTTCCTTACAGGTATTTTGCTAGCAGTGGCATACATTCTCTAATTGGCTGAAAAAGCTAACTTTTCAAACATATATAAGTTTTATGACTTTATTAATTCCGTCATAACACTTGGGTTTGATAAGTCTTGGAGAAAAAAAGCTAGTACTCATATAACTGGTACAAGGGTCCTAGATCTTGGAAGTGGAACTGGTGCTGCTTTTCAACAGCTTCAAAACCTTGAAGTAACAGCTATTGACCCTGACGAAAAAATGCTCCAACTTAATAAATTTAAAAACAAAATTATTGGTGGTGCTGAAAACCTTCCGTTTCCAGATAACTCTTTTGACAGTGTTTACTGTGCTTTTGTTTGGAGAAACTTAAATGATCCTGAATTAGGCCTTAAGGAAGTTCACAGAGTTCTTAAACCTGGTGGAAAATTTATATTACTTGATATGACAAGGCCAAAAAATAATTTTTTAAGAATCCTTCATAAAATCGGGACATTTAAAATAACCTTCCTTATCGGATTATTAACAATGAATTTTAAAGAATATAAATTTTTACACAGATCTTTAGATAAGTACCCACAGCCAGAAATTCATCTAACTAACGATTTGTTTAATGGTGTTGATACAACTCGAATGGGAATTTTTGGTTTTGTTTACTTGGCTCTCTTAGAAAAATAATTTATTGATTAGCTAAAGCCACTAGAAGCTGGCCTACTTGATCTTGTGGAAGGTTTCCTGTTCTTCTAGCTAAAACATTGTGATCTTTATCTAAAAATACCCAATAAGGAAATGCGTTCAATCCATAAGCAGTTGCGATTTCTTTATCTAAATCATAGAGTTGGGTTGCTGACCAACCTTCTCTTGCTAACCAGTCGTGGGGAGGATAGTTATCTCGTGCTCGATCTATGGAAGTAGCGACTGCTATAACTTCGATGCCGTCAGGAATTCCAACAACATCGATATATTCTTGCATTACCGGAACTTCTTTTTGACAATAATTACACCAGTGAGCGAGGAAGAGCAATGCTTTTGCATTTCCATTTTTTTCAATAGTAACTATTTCAGAAAATTCATTTGGTGCTGAAAAAGATGGTGCAGCTAATCCTCTTGCAATATTGTCATCGTTTTCAGATGCAAACTCCGGAAGAAAATCTCCATTTACTGTAGTTTCACCCTCTGGTAAGTTACCATCTAAAGGTTCGTCAACAAGTGTAACGCCAATAGCAACAGCTAATCCAATTGCAAAAACTACTCCACCAGCGATTAAAAAGTTTTTATTCAACTATTTCCTTCCTCGATAAATCATAATACAACAAGGCTAAAAATATCGTTAAAAAACCTGTTCCTGCCATTACAGGAATACTTATAAAGCCAAAAATATCAACATACTTCATATCACATGGCACATCAACNGCACATGTTCCTCCNCCTCCACCACCGTTTTGTAAAAATATATGATATGCACTTATAATCACACCAATAATGCTGATATACCCTACCCGAAAAAAAGATCTCTTAAATAGTGAAATAACTAAGGCTATTGCTACTGGATACATTAAATATCTTTGATACCAACAAAATCGACAAGGGATAAAACCAACAACCTCCGAATATACAATGCTTCCAATAGAAGAAAAAACAGCAACGGAGATAGCAAAGTTCAAGAACTGATCTGTAATTAACTTGCTAAATGTTTTTTTTGAAAAATAAAGATAAAGAATTGCAGCTGTTGAAAACCAGGCAATAAAAGTAAGGAATCCAAAAAAAGTATTAAATAAAATTATGAGATCCATATTGAGATTTTACCCTACAAAAAATGATAGGCGACATTTGTCGCCTATCATTAAAATTTTATTCGAAAAAGTTATGAAACTTTTTCTCCTGACTTGACTCGAGCCATTTGTAGTACCAATACACCAAGACCAACTTTGTTAATTATGTCAGCGATTGTGTAAAGGACTTCTCTAATAGCATCGAAGTCTCCAACTACAGGTGCAATGTATCCTAAAGGATAAATTATCCAACCTACAAGGATTAGGTTCTTAATGTTTTCAAAAGCTGCTGCTTCATCACCTTTAAGACCTTCACCTTCAGCTTGAAGATTTCTCATTAGCCAGACGTAAGTTGCCATAGCAATTACAAATCCTGTCCAATATTCGTTGCTTCCTGCTGCTGATGTTTCACCGTAGTATCCTGCACCAATCATTACTGTTGCTGCAACTCCCCAGTTACGGACTGCCTCATTATATGCGGCACCCTTTCTTGTAACTGCAAGGACTTCCACGAACATCAAAGGAACAGTTAAGACCCAGTCAACGTATCTTAACCCTGTATCGTATGCTCCACTTTCCCAAGATGCTCCCATCTTCTGATAGTGATACCATGCAATACCACAGACAAGTGCTGAAATATAAACACCACGTCTGTTCTCTGGTTTAACTTCTCTTGATGAAGCAAGTAAAAATACTGTTCCTGCAAGCATTCCTACTGTTGCCACCATGAAAAGTCGGTATGTTAGTTCTTCCATTTTAGAAGTACTCCTTTTTTTCTTTAATGTGAAACGTTCACATCACAAATGTACCATCCTTGTGAAATTATTAAAATATTTTGAAAATTTTTTGAAAATTTTTGTAACTTTATTTTAAAAAAATAGTAATCAAATCACTGTTTCAGTCGACCATTTTTCAAGATATGGTTTTAAATTGAACTTTGTTGCAGTAGATTTTGAAGTCATATACCTTATTTTTCCATAAATTGGTCTTTCTGGACCCCAAGCTCTGTCGTATCTACCTAGTATCCAAAATACTCCTGAATATGAATTTGGATCTCTTCCATCTAAGGCAAAACGATCATTTAAATCAATTAAATAAGAAAGAGCAATTTGTGGATTGGGCGTCCATTCAAGAATCTTTTTACCCCACAACATTCTTAAGTAATTATGAATCCTTCCTTCAGTTTTTAATTGATTTTGTGCTGCATTCCAAATTTCATCATGGGTGTTAGCATTTGTAAATTCTGATAGGTCATATATATACTCTCTCTCATCATTAGCATGCTCGTCCAATGTCTTTACTGCCCAATCTGGTAATGACTGATACTGATCATAGTTAGCCCTCTTGACACACGTATGATATCCAAGCTCTCTCCAAGTAATTAGTTCATCAAAAAAACTTTCAAGATTAGCTGATCCGCCCCACCATCCTTCTCTACGACCAACAAAATTAGGATCTATATTTTCAACTGACCAAGACTCATTATTTATTATTTTTTCAAATACCTCGTACGTTGAAATGTGTCCAAAGTGAAAATATGGCGAGAGTTGACTACTCGCATCTTCTGAAGGATGACTCCTTAATTTTGCATAATCATTAAAACCTTTTTTTGCAAAAAGATCTAATCTTGATTTGGCAGCATTATATCCACCAACTACATCACTTGGCTCTACAGATTTATCAACATTTAAATTATCTAAAAAGTCTTGGACATTAATTTTGTTAAAGTCAATTAGCCCGTACTTTTTATAAATTGGTTCTAATATTTTTTCTTCAAATTTTAAATTAAGATACTCTAAAGGATTTGCTTCAGGGACTTCTACCAAAAAATCTTCTATATTTTTATGCATAAATCTTCTGAAATCATGAGCACGAACATATTCTTTATCTGCAATCCTTATTGGAAGTAATCCGTTTGAATCAACAAGTTCGTATGTGGTTTGTATGCTCCCTTTTGCATCTGCTGTCATTTGTGGAACAAAATAAGTTGGGTAGTCATCAGTAACAACTACTGCAGCATTTTTTGCTAATTCTATTAATAAGCTATCTGCAACTCCTTTTCTTTCCTCAACATATGGAAAATAAAGAGCTTTTGATTTTTCAGTTTCTTTTTGGATATCTTTCATGCCCTCAATAGCAAACTTATGAAATCTTATGCTTGCCATTGGATAATCAATTGTCATAGGTTCAAAAATAAGTAAAGGCTTTGAAAGTTTGTTTGCCCATTCAATTGCACGTTGAAGAGAGAAATTGTAATTAACTCTCCTAAAAGCAATCATCCAATAAAGAACATAAGGTGCATCCATGTTTGGCTGATCATTATTTAAAGTAGTTATTCTATTTATAGGCACTTCAAGCATAAAAATATTATAAGATTGAATTCATTTTTAAATTGATAATTATATGGTTAAAATTACCTTTGTATGGGAGCAATTGACATCAAATCTGCTGGGAAAATTTACCCAAATGGTACCAGAGCGCTAGAAGATGTAAGCATAACTATTAATGATGGTGAGTTTGTAGTTCTTGTTGGACCTTCTGGTTGTGGTAAAACAACTCTACTAAGAATGGTTGCGGGTCTTGAAGACATTACTGAAGGTGAGATTTCAATAGGTGACAAGACTGTAAACGATGTAGCACCAAAAGATCGTGATATTGCCATGGTTTTTCAAAATTATGCACTTTATCCTCATATGTCTGTTTTCGACAATATGGCCTTCTCTTTAAAATTAAGAAAATTACCAAAAGATGAAATAGATAAAAAGGTAAAAGATGCTGCAAAAACACTTGAGATAAGTGAATTGCTTGATAGAAAACCAAAGGCTTTATCAGGTGGACAAAGACAAAGGGTTGCAATGGGTAGAGCAATTGTTAGAAATCCACAAGCTTTTCTTATGGACGAACCATTATCAAACTTAGATGCAAAGTTAAGAGTTCAAATGAGAGCTGAATTAGGACAACTTCATACTCAATTACAAACAACAACTTTGTATGTTACTCATGACCAGGTAGAAGCTATGACCATGGGAGATAGGGTTGCAGTGATCAGAAAAGGTGAATTACAACAAATTGATACTCCGAGAGAAATTTATCTAAATCCTAGAAATATTTTTGTAGCTGGGTTTATTGGTAGTCCATCAATGAATTTTGTATATGCAAATATAGGTGTAAAAAATAGCTCTATACAATTAAGTTTTGGAAATGATCAAATTGATTACAATGGTGAAAAATTAGACGAATTAAAGGCTTTTGAAAACAAAGAAATTGTAATGGGAATTAGGCCTGAAGCTTTTGAGGATGGAAACTATGCAAATGAAAGTGAATTTTCAGAGAGTATTAAGGTATCTGTTTCTCTTTTGGAACAACTAGGTTCTGATTCATATATTCATTTTTATAAAGATATTAAACCCGTCCAAACTGAGGCGATTGAAGAAATCTTAGCTGATGATGGTGAGGACATATCTATCTTAGGGGATAATACAAAATTTATAGCAAGAATAAACCCAAACTCAACAGTTGCTGAGGGAGAAGAAATTGAACTAAAAATTGACCCTTCAAAACTTCATTTCTTTAATCCTGATACTGGAGATGCTATATAGTTTATTAATATTTGCTATCCAGTTCCTCAGTAATCTCGTTAATTAATTCACTTCCCAAAGAAATATATTTTTTTAAAGCATACAAAAGATGATCAGAGCCGATTCTTCTTTCCATCAGCTCAGACGCATCGTATCTAAATAAGTTATCATTTAGGGCATTTCTTACAAGCAAGGTTTCTTTAAAAAGCATATTGTTTTCTATATCTTCTATATTTGAGTTTTTATTTGCAGAAATAAACATAGAATCCTGTTTTGATATCCATATTTGTCCAAAATTATCATCTAATAGTGCTTTAAATACTTCCAAAGATTTATTTGATGAATTTAAGATAACTAAAGAATCTCCAATTCCAACCATTGCATTTTTATTTGATTCAGATGGAAATTTAAAAAAGTCAAAATCGTACTCATAACTTTTATCAGTGGGGAAATACATACTTGCAAAATGCCCTGACCAGCTGAATACACAAGAATTATCTTCATCAAGTAAATTACGGTAGTTGTTTCTAAATTCTTTAGTAATAATTCTGTGGTTTCCCCCATAAACTGCATTTTCCTCAAATATAAGTTTTCCAATATTCAAAATTGATAATGTGATTTCATTATTTTGAGATTTGATCCTTTGTGTGAGCCAATCATCATAAGTGTCTGGTCCATATTCGTGCAAAATCAAATCTTCTAACCAATTAGTTGCTATCCATCCTGTTGAGGCTCCGCTTTCGATATCCATACACCATAATGGATTATCAGGAGATGAATATTCTTTAGTAAAGGAAATTATATCTTCAAAGCTTTCAAAAGTTGGAGACCCTAACCTCTCATATTTATCAACGTCATACCAAATTAGTGAATTTGGGATCAACCTAAAAAGAATACCGTAATTTGTTTGATCTGTTTCAGAGGTTGTAATTTCTTGTAGATGTTTTGGATAATTATTATCAATCAATTCATCGCTTAACGCAATAGAAACAGGGTAAATATGCCCCCTTTCTCCGAGATTTACTACTCCTTGAGGATTTGGAATTATTGCTAGATCAAACTCCTCAATATTTGTACCTCCAACGATTTCTGACTCAACATCTGAAAAAGGAACATACTTTATTTTTACATTTAAATCTTTAGAAATTTGATCTAATTCCTCCTGAAAATAACCAATCTGTGGAAAATATGGGCCTGCAATAGAAATTTCTTCAGGGTCATATGCTAAAAATGAAAAAATTAAAGTTGTAATCACAAAAATTGGAACAAATAACTTTTTATTTTTTAGTTCCATAAGTGTGCTGCTCCTCTAACACCACTAGAAGACCCATGAGTTGCTTTAACAATTGGTGTAAGGAAAAAATTCGATGCAATATAAGGTATTATTCTATTTGGTACTTCATCATAGATTTCATCAATTTCTGACATCCCCCCTCCACAAACAATAACGTCGGGATCAAGTATATTTACAAACGTACTGAATGACCTGGCAATTCTCTCAAAGTAAACATCCATCACTTCGCCTGCAACTAAATCATTTTCTCGATAAAGGGAAACTATATCTCTGGATGAGATTTTTGTTTTTGTTATATGCTCGTAATAATTTTCAAGACCTGGACCAGATAAAAAGACTTCAACTGCTCCAACTCGACCACAATGTCTCTTTACACTTTTTTCATATTCGTCCATGGGTCCAGGAATTGGGTTTTGACCCCACTCCCCAGTCAGCTTATTAGGACCAACTATAATTTTTTTATTAACAGAATAACCAGCACCTACACCGGTACCAAGAATTACAGCAAAGACACTTTTATATTCTGATCCGGCACCATCCGTTGCTTCTGAAAGCGCAAGACAGTCTGCATCATTTGCTATTTTTATTTCATATCCAAGCTTTGTTTCAATATCTGATTTTACAGCTTTATTCTCAAGAGCTTTTGTATTTGATACCTGTACAAGATTTGTTTCTGGATGTATCGAACCGGGCATACCAATGCCAACTGTAAAGTCTGAAGAGCCTTTTGAAATATTCTCAATTACTTCAACTACTTTTGAAATAATTTTGTCATAATTATCTTTTGGAGAATCGACTCGAATTCGATTTATTTCTTTCCCATTTTTTGAATCGATCGCTATACCTTCAATTTTTGTTCCACCCCAGTCGATTCCGATTTTCATTTATTTACTCAACTCAAATTTAATACTATATTTTTTAATGTTAGTAGTACCAATTTTTTCAATTTCATTATTTTTATTAACTGACCAATAATTTGGAGCATCTGGATAGTTTTCAGCATAGTCTGTGGCAACACCATATTTTAATATTTCTCCTGAATCAGCCGTTGATTCAAAATATCTAAGATAATAAATATATTTTTTGCAATCATCCTCAATTGAATTTTGATAAAACTTTCCATTAATGTTGGTTTTAAAATTATTATCTTTCTTTAGTGTAATTTTTATCTCACCTGGTTTATTTTCGTTCCACGTTGGCCCAATACATACTCCATCAAAATCACTTTCATAATCCTCTCTAAATTTCATATCAAAAGTCAGATCATAAAAATCTATTGAATTTGGTTCTTTTGGGAAAAATTGAATTGATAAAACTATTGAATCATTGATAAATAAATTTTCAGTTGTGTCTATAGTTAGTAATCCTTCGTCAATTTTATCATCAAGGATTAACTCGTAACGATAGGTCTCAGTTGTTGAACAGAAAGAGAATAATAACAAAAATAAAAGAATTTTTGTGGGTCTCAACCCTTTACTGCTCCTCCAATAAGACCTCTTATAAAAAAACGTTGCAGACTAAAAAATACAATTAAAGGAACAATCATTGATATAACTGCACCTGCTGTTCTTAAATGCCAGGCCTCACCATAATTCCCGACAGTTAATTGAGCTACATGTGATGTAATTACCTGGTTTCTTGGATTTATTCCTAAAAAAACATTTGCTACTAAAAAGTCGTTATAAACCCACAAGAATTGAAAAGTTGCAAAAGCTGCTATTCCTGCGATTGATAGTGGAAGGGCTAGTCTGTAAAACGTTGTAAGATGTGACGCTCCATCAATTTTTGCAGACTCTATTACACTTTTTGGCAAACCCATCATAAAATCTCTTAATAAAAATGTTGCTAAAGGAAGACCAAATCCTGTATGCGCAAACCAAACCGAAACAAAAGTTCCAGTAATCTTTAATTCTGGGATTACTGTAATTCCAAATAATATTGCACCTCTGTTCATCAAACTTACCAATGGAATCAAAGACATTTGTAGTGGAACTATCATCATGGCTATCACAAATAAAAATGCCAGTTCTTTCCCTCTAAAATCAATAAATGCAAAAGCATATGCTGCAAACGCCGCAATAGTGATTGGAATTATCGTTGATGGAATAACAACTGCAAATGAATTGAAAAATGATCTTGATAAGTTTTCAGCAAATAAAATTTCAGAATAATTGGACATGGTTAACTCATTCATTAACTCCCCACTAAATAAGGAATTCCACCAAGCGACTCTCTTAACAGCATCAGGCTCTCTAAATGAACTAAGTAAAAATCCAATATAAGGAAACATCCAAGTAAGTGAAATTGTTATTAAAATAATTTTGCTTATTGGTTTGTCGTACCATTTTTGAGAATAATTCATATCTTGGTGTCCTCTCTATTCCTGAGTGCGTTGAGAACAATTATAGGTATGACACTGATAAAAATTAGAATTGCCACTGTTGATGCTCTTCCAAAGTGTAAAAATTTTGAAAATTCGTCCATCATTTTAACTGCCAGTAAATTTGTTTCAAAATCACCTCTAGTTGTAACAAAGACAATATCATATGCTTTAAGAACAGTAACTGTAATATACGTTGCAACAACTACGATTGTAGATTTTATATAAGGCATTACAACAGATAGAAATATTCTCGCTTCAGAAGCTCCATCTATTCTTCCCGCTTCTGTAATTTCGGATGGAATGGCTTTTATTGCTGCAGAAAATACAATCATTGCAAATCCTGTATACATCCAAACCATGATGATCATCAGAAGAATTGTATTTAATGGTAGATTAGAAAAAAAGGATTGAAGGGTATCAACCTCAGACACATTCTCAAACGCTTGAAACTTTGTTAAATCTCTTTGCTGTAACCATCCTATTGGCTCAGTACAACCTTCTCCTGTGTACCCAATTTTATTTCCATTTTCAATAACATTGTTTTTACAATCATTACCATCGATATCTTGACCGCCAGTAACTCTTAATCCATTTAAAAATCCAATTTGTGTTAACGGAGGTGGTCTATATTCGTATATAAATTTAAAAATTGCTGAAGAACCTACACCTGATATTGCCATCGGCATAAATATTATTGATTTAAAAAATGCTTCTCCTTTTTGAAGTTTGTCAGAGATGTAAGCAACGATCAGCCCAATTAGNATTACNAAACTCACAACACCCANCAACCATATNANTTGATTTCTGATTGTTATCTTCATTAAATCATTTGAAAAAGCCCAGATATAATTNTCAANTCCAACGCTAAAATCTCCATATTTATCTCTAAAACTTAGATATATAGTTCNTANTGCTGGATAAAANAGAAATAATCCCAAAAGAAATATAGCTGGACCAACAAACATTGCTCCATATAATCCTTCTTGGTATTGCTTTGGGGCATAGGAAATTATTTTATTCATACCAATGTAAAGAAGGAAAATAAATGTAGAACCTACTGCAATTGCAAGAAAGATTAGTAAAGATCGAGGAATAGCTTTACTTATTTCTCTGAACAAAATAGCTTGGAAAAGAAACCACAATAACGGAAACAGAGCAAAAGCTACAATTCTTAAGCCAGTTGAAAGTAATTTGTTATTGTCTGAAAGAACACTCATTTTATATTAAGAATACCACTATTTGTCAATCTAGAAAAAGACATAGCCACTCTTTCGAGTGGCTATGCAAAATAAATTAACCGTTTACGGCCAAGATTTTTCTATATTATCAAGTGCTGTATCGATATAACCTGGCCCTTGTGTAGCCAATTCGGTCATTTCAACCCAGAAAGATCCACTACCAACTTCTGGTGGCATATTATCGGATCCATCAAATCTGAAAACGTTTGCTGCTAAAGCTGCTTTTAAGAAATCAGCTTGTTTTTGAGTAGTTGGACTCCAGTATTTTGAAGTATCAAACCCAATATGTGCACTGATTCTTGTTGAACCTGTGCCAGCAACGTTTGTTGCAATTGCATCAAAGTAATTTTCAGACAACATGAAATCAACTACTTCTTGAGTAGCCTCATCATTTACAAGAACAGCCCACATATCACCTGCACCTAATACTGTGTCAGACGGGACTTCCATGTCTGGGAATGCAAAGAAAGTTGTCTCTGTTCCCAATCCTTCTTGCGCATCTTCTGGCCAGAAACCAGGAATAAACGATGCTTGTCTATGCATAAAGCAACCTGGATTTCCATTTGCATCTCTCTCGAACATTGGATCTTGAGCATTTCCAAAGAACGTAGAAACAATAGCATCTGTTCCACCAACAACATAGCCGTCAGTATGCATAATCTGACTTAAGTATGTTGCCGCATTCTTTACGATTGGATCGTTAAATGGAATCTCGTGGTTGACCCATTGGTCATAAGATGTTGTTCCATTACCGGTACGAAGCATAATATCTTCCATCCAGTCAGTAGCTAACCAACCAGTTGCACCATTTGAGTACATTCCAAAACAGAATGGTGTCATTCCATCTGCAACAATTTGGTCAGCAAGAGCAATCATTTCATCCCAAGTTTCAGGAATAGCATAACCTCTACTATCAAATTCAGCTGGTTGGTACCAAACGATACTCTTCAAGTTAACAGCATGTGCTCCACCATATGGAACGCCATCAACTTCACCTAAACCAACTAAGTATGGTGAGAAGTTATTTCTATATTCATCAAGATCTACACCGAGATCTTCAAGTGGGATAAGATTTCCTGCTTTAGCTTGTGCTCTAACCGTTCCAGGTTGAGGCCACAAAGCAATATTTGGCGGATTACCAGCTTCGATTTGAGCCAGCAATTCAGACTCAAAGTTTTCTGATCCAACGTAAGTAACAATTATTCCAGTTTCTTCAGTGAATTGATCAAATGAAGACTGAATTGCTATTCCGTCTGGACTATCAGTAGCTGGAGCTCCAAAATAAAGTACTTCTTCTCCTTCAAGGCTGTTTCCACAAGCAACAGCAACCATTGATAGGATAAGAAGCAGTCCGATTAAAGACTTTCTCATTATTTATCTCCCTTATTTATACGTACGTATGCTAAAAATAGGATATTTTTAGCTAATAATCAGGGTATTAAAATTAAAGAATATTTCTATTATTT
>FUFK010630446.1_pt1 | contig 13134 bp, 13 predicted proteins | sample 1021851 | NCBI WGS metagenome assembly FUFK01 (sample SAMEA51879418, study PRJEB19060) | metagenome | reverse complement strand
CCACCAAAAGCTAACGCTGAAGTGGATGTTCCAGCCCCTCCTAAACTATTTCTTCCTGTATTTAAATCACCAACTTCAGTCCAAGACGATCCGTTAAATTGTTCAGTAATTGTAACTCTAGTTGGTCTGTCTCCAGCAAAAATCATGGCTGCAGTTTGAGTTCCAGCAGTTGCTCCTGCAGCGTTTGTTCCTGGAGTATTTAAATTTGCAGCTGATGACCAAGTTGCACTAGGAATGTCTGTTACTGTTGTTTTAAAAGCATTAGCTGTAGAATTAAAATAAACTTGTCCTTCATTTAATTTTGAAATTGTTGTTGGTGCTGTAAATTCTTCTGTAGAAGTTGTAGCTGGTGATGGTTCAAGACCACCTATTTTCAAAGCACTATTGTGATTCCCTGCATCTGCGACTGTACTTCTTGCATTTGAAGCATCAGCAACTTCTGTCCAAGTTGATCCATCATAAAATTCTGTAAGCACAGTTTTTGTATTTGGTGGAGATCTTCCAGCAAAAGCTAAAGCCTCAGTATAAGCAGAACCTGCTCCACCTAATTCTCCTCTAGCTGTATTTAAATTACTTACTTCTGTCCAGCTTGAGCCATTCCAAAATTCTGTATTTGCTGTAGCTGGTGTTCCAGGAAATCCTCCAAAAACTAAAGCTGAAGTTTGTGGTGAATTACCTGTTGATGCTCCATAAAATCTAGGACTGTTCATATCTGTTGTTTCTGTCCATGAACTACCATTCCAAAGTTCCATTTTGTTAGTTTCACCACTTGGAGCATAACCACCTGCAGAAAATCCTGCAGTAGATGTTCCAGCTAATGCACCTCTCTGAGTGTTTGTGTTCATGTCATTTACTTCAGTCCAAGAACTACCATTCCAAGATTCTGTTATATTTAATGTGGGTGGAGAGGATTGATAACCACCACATACTATTCCAGCAGTTGTTGTACCAAAACCACCAGCATACGATCTTGTTGTATTAACATCAGTTGTTTCAGTCCAAGATGAACCATCATATTGTTCATGTTTATTTGTTCCTGATGTTGCTGGACCTACTCCTCCTGTTGCAACAAAACAAGCTGTCTGTGTTCCACCACCTGCTCCATATCCTCTACCTGTGTTAAGATTACCACCTGCTGCCCAAGTGCCTGATGAGATAGCAGAAGCTGCAGGATCAGTGGATACAGTTTTTACACGAAAACCTTTTATACCTTTTAAAGTGGTCATTAGAGTTTCCTATGGTAGATTATATTTTACTGGTCTAGGCTGTCTTTCTTTTTCTTCATCTGATAAAGCATCATATGTAGCTTGTTCTGTTTCTATTTCACCATCAACGATAGCTTGTGCTTCTTCTTTTGTCTTAATAGCACCATTTACTTTGCTAATCCATTGATCGCCATGTATGTTGTCGCCAACTACCCAAACTTCACCTGGATGTCCTGCTAAGTAAAAATGTTTTCTTTCTTCATGTGTAAAGAAATTTTTACCCCAGTTTGTTGCTGTACAATATTTATATGCCATAGTTTCCTCCTTTTATTTCTTATAATTTATTATTAACTTGTTGTCATCGTTTTAATTTGAAAATCTGCAGCAGTCCATTCCTCTGTCGCATTTGATAAAGAACCATCATTTCCTCCAAATACTATTCCATTAGTGTTTCCTGGACCACCAGTTCCTCCACCATGTAAAACTCTATTTGTACCCATTTCAGCAACCTCAGACCAAGAAGTACCATCAAATCCCTCTACCACGTTACTTGCTGGGTTTGTTCCTACTATTAAAGCTGATGTTGTTGTTCCCCAACCAGCTCCGTAATAGTGTGCAGTGTTAGTATCAGGACCAGCTGTCCAAGAAGTTCCATCCCAAGTTTCTGTATATTTAACACCATCAGGGTTTGCAGGTGCTGGTGCTTGTGCACCATCTATAGCTATTGCTGCTGTTTGAGAACCTCCTCCAGACCCTCTTTCTCTAGCAGTATTTAAATCGTTTACTTCTGTCCAGTTTGTACCATCCCAAGATTCAGTTTTACCAGTATTAGGTGGAGGTGCTCCTCCCATAAAAGCTAATGATGCAGTTGTTGTTCCTGCTGATGTACTTGTAAGATTATCTCTTGCAGTATTTAGGTTGTTGACTTCAGTCCATGATGAACCGTTCCAAGTTTCTGTTTCACCTAAATTAGCTCCTGGACTTGGAAATAATTGTCCACCTGCAATTATACCACCTGTTTGTGTTCCGTCTGCAGCAAAAGTTCCATCTGATCTACCAAGATTTAAATTTGCTAATTCTGACCAAGCAGTTCCATTATATGAATTAGTTTTATTTGCTTCACCATAAGGAGGGGTAGTTCCTGCAACTCCTAAACATGCTGTTTGTATTCCAATACCACGCATATAATCTTTTGCAGTTGGTAAAGTTGCACCACTAGAAAAACTACCAAGAGGTGCTCCACCATTTATAATACCTTTAAATTGTCCTGTAGAGGAATTATAATAAATTTCACCTACTATGGCATCAGCATATCCTGCTGCTGGTGTTGATGGTGGTAAACCACTAAAACTCCACTCTTCTGTTAACGCTGATCTACCTGGACTTCCTGGAAGATCACCTCCAACAGCTAGTCCAGAGGTATTACTTGCACCAGCTCTTCCGANTGAACCTCTTGAAGTTGCTAAGTCTGCCACTTCAGTCCACGCAGAACCATTCCAACTTTCTGTGATGTTTGTATAAGCAGTAGTATATCCTCCATAGATTAACATTGAAGTTTGTGTTCCATTACCAACAACATATGTTCTACCAGTATTTAATTCTGTTGTTTCTGTCCAAGATGAGCCATTCCAAGATTCAACTAAGTCACTTGAACCATTACCTCCAGCTTTAAGGGCTGCAGTTTGAGTTCCTGTTCCAGCAATACCACCTTTACCAGTATTTAAATCGTTCACTTCAGTCCAACTTGATCCATTCCAAGATTCAGTGTTAGCAAAGTTACTGTCATTACCTCCAAAAGCTAATGCTGCAGTGTAAGCAGAGCCTGCACCAGCAAAATAAGACCTAGCTGTATTTAAATCATTTTGTTCTGCCCAAGAAGACCCATTGTAATATTCTGTTTTTGCACTTAAAGATGGTTCCTCTCCTCCAAAAACAATAGTTGCTGTATAAGGGGCTAAACCTGAAGTTCCACCACTACCACCTCTTGCTGTGTTTAAATCGTTAACTTCCGTCCAAGATGATCCATTGTATTGTTCTGCGTTAGCTGTGTTAGATGGAGTTTTACCACCAGCAACTATTGCAGCTGTTTGAGAACCTGATCCCATTGATTGTCCTCTACTTGTATTTAAATTACCACCAGAACCCCATGCTCCTGCATAAGGATTATTAACTATTTCCTGTGCATATGGTACTGGGTCAGTAGATTTATTTTGTACATTAAAACCTGATAATTCTTTTAAACTCTTTGTACTTGCATTTCCTACACTAATAGAACCACCCATACCTGAGTGACTAGAACAATAATAATATAAAGTTTGGACTGTTGATGCTGTTACTTCAATTTGTGTATATGCACCTGAGCTTCCTGGAGTTCCTGATGTTGTAACTCCTGTTGTGTAAGCTGAACCTGAGTTGTGTGTTCCATCTGATGTAGTTGATATTCTTAAAGGGTGTCCACTATTACTATTATCAGCTTGGTCAAACTTATAAGTATTTCCAGGTGTCATACTTACTGTTGCTTGTAAAACACCATCTATGTAATATTTGTTTCCACTTCCAGGATTGGAAACTGTAACAGTTAAAGTTATTGTTGCCATGATTTACTTGTCCTTTAGAAGCCAACCATATGTACTATTTACATATACCAAAGTAAATCCTGCACCCTCCATACTAACTGTTAAATTTGAGGCAGTACCATCTATTGGTTGAGAGTTTCTTCCGACTGTTAAATTATTTGTATCAAAAGTGTTTGCATAATCTACTATAGTTACCTCATCACCTAAAGATGGTGACGATGGTAGTGTTAAAGTAAAAGCTGAAGAAGATGTATCACAAAAATATCCCTCACCTGCAACTGCTGTAAACCCACTTGTCTTTACTGCCTGCCAACTCGTACCACCTGCAGCAGGGTCAGAAAAAGAAGCTGTTGTACCATTTGATGTAAGTACCTGTCCATTTGAACCCATAGTGATTCCACCAAAAGAACCTGAGTTATTAAATTGAATTTGTTTATCTGAACCTCCTGGAGGAGAAGTAACTGTAGCAAAAGACAATGTTCCTGAACCATTTGTAGTTAATGCTTGACCATTACTACCATCTGCAGCAGGTAAAAGAAAAGTAACATTAGAACTTACAGCTTGTCCTTTNAAAGCTATNTAATTNGAACCAGCATCTGTATCTTCTAAAAATCTTAANTCACCATCTTGTGTTGCNGCACCACCAANACTNACAAANCCAGCAGGNTTTANAGCTACACTTCCATTTGCTAANGTTAAAACTGTTGCAGAAGCAGATGTTGAAATACCATTTACACCTGTTGTTGAATCTATAAAATTTACTGTATCTGCACTTTGATCNAATGTTGCTAAACTAATCCAAGCATCNTTATCAGCATTACGCATTTTCCANGTATTANNAGATGTNTCATACCATAATTGATAAGCATAAGTTGTGCTTGGTGTTGATGATCCACTATTGTTTGATACAATAGCTGATAAAGCATTGTTTAAATCTGTTCTAAAAGCAGGAAAACCCTGATTCGCTATTACATAATCGTGTTGTGCCATTTATTTCTCCTTAAAATTGATTTTTTATCATAGTTAAACTCCCTTTGCAACATAGTCAAAAGTTCTTGAAACGCCTGATCCTGATGAGTTTGTAAAGGCAATTTGGAAGCCTGTTGTAGTTTTATTGGTAATTGTAAATGTATCTCCAGTAGCCATATTTTGTGCTGCAATACCTAAAGCAGGAGATAATTTAAATGCTGTTGGATATGTAACTGTTTTTGTACCTGTTCCTGATACGACATCTTTATCACTTTGTAATCTATCTTCCATTTCTACAACAACTTGTAAACCTGATACTAAAGGTGTTGCAGAGTTATCATCAGATTCCATTCGTAACTGAAATTTAAAAAACCTAGCAGTATAGTCACCAACAATAAAATTTCTAAAAGATGAATAAGTTGAGTTATCATCTGATGTAGCTATTTGTAAAACTGATCTTGATTTTACTGAAGCATCACCATCAAAGTTAGATGGTTGGTCATCAAAATCACCACTAGTATTATCAAATAATCTATCTCTCTCAGTAGCTGTTTGTGTAATATTTGCAGATATTCTTGCAGTAAAAACACCACCAATATCAGTAGGGTTATCATCAAATAAATATGTGCCATTTGGTTGTACCTGACTATTTTGTGTACCACCATCAAAGTTTCTTGTAGTAATAGAATCAAAGTTTCCTGAAGCACTATCAAATTGTTCTATTGAATCTAAAGTCAAACTAAAATTAGTACCATCATCTGTAACTCTTACTACGTTTGTTCCTGTACCTGAAAAATCCGGATTCTGTGTACTTGTTGTTATATTATTAAAATCGCCAATAGCTGATATATCAGTAGATATTATTGTTTCATTAGATGAAAAGTTACCTAGTTTATCTACTGCTTTTATTAAATAAGAACCAACCTTAGCTGGTACAACAGCAGTAGTTCCAGGTCTTGATACTTTTGTAATTATTGGTACTGAGTTTTGCCACTCTGCACCACTTGTTAATGTAGAATAATTTATTGCATAAAAAGCTAAATCTAAATCACCAACAGGTGACCATGATAAGTGTGCGTCTTTACCTACAACATTTATACCAAAATTCTCTACATCAGATGGTGGTGCAATCAAACCTATAATTGTTCTTGAAGCTGTTAATGTAGATGATACAACACCAAATATATTAACACCTCTTGCTCTTACACTATAAGTGGCATTGTCAATTACATTTAAAAATTCATATTTTGTTCTTTTACCACGACCAATTAATTTAAACTCATCTGCTGGACTAAGAGCATCACCATTGGAATCAGTATCTTGTTTTACTTCTACCTCAAACATTTGTGTAAACTGATCTGCTGGTGCAGTAAGATTGATAACAAGTTTTACTATTACTGTTCCATCATTGTATTGTACAAGTTCATCAGTAAGTGTAATAGCTGTTGGTGGTGATACTTGTCTTGCACTTGTAAGTGTTGATGTTGCTCCTGTAGTTATAGAAGAATAATCACTTGTACTAAAATCATATACAGCACTTGCTGTTTCTCTTAGTTCACAAGCCACAACAAGTCCAGGAACACCCTCATCATCATTTTGTGTATTAAAAGCCCAACTTGTTACCTCAAACTCTTTTGCAGAAAAACCCATTCTACTATTTGTAATTCTTACTGTATCACCTACTTCTAATTGAAAAGCTGTAAGATCAAATGTTGCATTAGCAGTAATCTGTTGTCTTGCTTTTTGTAATTGTATTTTTGCAAGTCTTTGACAAGTTTTACTTGAAGTAGTAAATGGAAAATTAATATCTGCAAATATTCTTTCTGAATTATCTTCTGATTCAAAAGTAGATGATGTCAAAAAGGGATAATCTTGTGGTTGATATAAATTATTTGGTTCTGAGTATATACCTTTTACTGCGTTAAATAATTCTTTTTTAGATACCCTTGTATTTATTTCTAAAGGACTTCTTAAATTTGATTCATCTAATGTAACAGCAGGTGTAGAAAATACTGCTGGTTTTAATTTAAATATACCATTACTGTAAATAAGATTACCACCTATAGCACTTAAAAAATTCTCTATTATATTTTTTGGTGTTTGGCTTGTTTCAAAACTACCATTACAAGTAAATCTTTTTTCTGTTCCTGAATCTAAACTAACTGATTCATCACAAGTATTTGCAACACTTGCAAAATTTGTATCATCTATTTCTGATGAAGATGCAGATAAACCATAAGTACTATCTGTTAAATAATCTCTTATACATAAAGCTGGATTAGTAGAAAAAGCTGTAGATGAATCTCTAGGATCAAAAACTTTTTTACCTTCTATTTCACANGTTATGTTTGGTATACCACTTGGAAAAACATCATTATCAAAATTTAATCTAACATAGATATATGATTTTCCTCTTATTCTATGATCTGTAGTCCATTGTGAAACCTCACTAACTAAATCTGCATCTGCAGCTTGTGAGCTTGTACCTAAGTGTTTTTTGATTCTTACTTTACCCTCAAACGTATTACCACTTGATGGTGCTAGTCTTGCAATACCATTACTATCATTACCACTACTTGTAAGAGGTACTTCTGCATCGTCAAAAAATACTTTAGTTATACTATTTACTTCATGACCTGATAATACATAAATTAAATGTATATATTGATTGTTATCTGTTGTTTCAGCAAAAACAATATTACCACCTACTCTAGTTTTTCCATAAATTATTCTATAAGGTTTTGTTGCTTCTTTAACAGAAACCATTGTACCTTGTTGTATTGATGTTCCAAATGTAGGTGATTCCATTTCAGGAGCAAACTTTCTACTTACAGATGATAAAACTAATGTTGTACCAGCAGATGCTATAAATGTTGCCAACCCTGCATGAAAACCTCTTTTTACTAAAGCACTTGCTAAAGGACCAGTACCTAGAGTACCAGCAAAAAAACCTACACCTGTAGCAACTGCACCAACAACAATAGCTGATTTAACAAGATCACCACCACCACCAGCATGGGCTATGGGTCCAGTATACTCATAAGAATCTTCTATTAAAAGATTATTATCTTTGTCATATACAATTCTATTATAAATTTTCATTCTATTCTCCAACAAGTTTTACATTTACTATTCATAATTAGATTCATACCACTTTTCCAATTGAACATAGTATTTGAACCTATACAAACTCCTAGTGTACCATCCCATTCAAGTTCATCTTTATAATATAAAATATCACCCCTTTGAGCAAAGTTTATATCAATCTTTTTAAAATTATTTTCTTGTGCAATATGTAAAGCAATATCAAGTAAATCTTTCTTTTTTAGNTTTTTTACTAATTCTTTACCTTGTTTTATTGATTTCCATTTATAGTCAAAAACCTTTTTACCTGTTATTGTTTCAATACATTTAAGAACAAAGGTAACACAATCATTTTTACCATATTCAAATTTTTCTGTATTTACTGTGTCAGATATAACTTTTTGTAACTTAGAATCCCAATTCTCTACACGCATTAATCAGCTTTTTTACCCCAAACTAATTGTTTGTCTTGCAAATCAGGAATAAAATCAAAACCTTTATCACCTGTAAACAAGTTTTTTTGATCTTCTTCTGTGTATCTTCTTTCTATTGCTCTTTCTAAAGCTACTAATCTATTTTCTAATTTTAGTTCTATTGTTGATGTATCACTATTTTCTCTTATAATCATTACATCCATTTTACCTACAAACAAAGTATATACATCAGAAATCACACTTTTTGACGTATCAAATAAACCTAAAAATATTGTACCATTTCTATTTGTATATTGTGCAGAAAGTGCAGTAGATATTAAAGATGATTTTACACCATTTAAAACTAAATTAGCACCTGATGCTTGAACAGCAGATTGTTCATCTATTGGTGATATACCTGCAGCATCACCCAAACCTGTGTATGTGTTTGTGCTACCACCAGCAGTTAAACTAATATCTCCATAACCATTCCACAAATATAATGTTCCTGTGTTAAATTCTAATTTAACAGCAAAAAAAGGTACAACTACCTCTGCAAGTGTTGCATTTTTAAAAGCTGTTGTAATATTTCTAGCCATATCTAAATCCTATGTAAATTAATAACAAAATTAAAATTGCGATATATAAAAGTTCGTCTTGCTTATCCATTAATTTTTAATATTTTTTTTCTGCCTTGATATACTTCTGTAACTGCTTCTACTTTTTTACAAGAGAATTGTACTCTTTCTGGTCTTACTTCTCTTTCTGCCATTCTCTTTGAACGTAAGCAGTCACTCATTTTTTCTTTATAAGTATGCTCAATCATAGAACCGTTTAACGTCATTATCAAAGCTACTACTACCTCTGTCATTGTTTATAACTCCCATTTGCTCTTACTTTATCTTTTATAACTTCTAATTGTTCTGCAATTTTATCTACATCTTTTATCAATCTTTCTATATTTACTTTATTATTCATCATTTCATCTACTCTTGTTGTAAGTTTTTCAATATCAACAATCATATCTTCTATTAGTAAAAACTGTTCACTATCTGCTGGTAGACTACCCATTTCTCCACGAGGCCACTTAATTCTAAACTCAGTATTCTTCTCTACATCAGCTATCATCAATTTTCCATTTGTCTCAATGTTATTTAATCTTTCTATAACACCAAAGTATGCCCAAACACCGACTGCAACTGCTCCTATAATAGAAATTAAATTTCTTAATGGTAATTGTATATTTGAGTTTTCATTAACTTTTAATGGTCTAGTAGGCATTCGGACCCCCAAACAAAGCTAATAAAGTAATTAATATTATTAGTATTCCTGTAAAGTAATAATTCATAAGCAAACTCATTATTATAATGCCTCCGATGCTGAAAAACTGATTCCATATTTACTTACTTCATCAGTATTCCAACCTGTTTCATTTGAATCTAATCTCATTAATGTTGTTGTATTTGAGTATATAACAGTTGCATCATCAGCAATTGTTTCAATACCTTGTCTTAGTGCTGGTTCTATTTTAACATTGGCTTCACCACTACCATTACTTGTTGCATTTTCTATTACCATATATAAATATGATCCAATTTGGATATAATCACCAGCTTTAAAAACATTACTTGTACTATTTGCAAAACCATCTAATGCAACTTGATTACCAGTTTGACTTGCACCATTTACCCTGATTGTACCTGTTGCTGCACCTGTAATTGATTTTGCGTCTTGATCACCAATTTTAAATGTACCTCTTCTACCTCTTAGTTGTAATAAAAAAGATAACCAAAGATTTGCATTTGCTCTTAACATTGGTGGTAAACTAATTACTGTTTGCCAAAATTCACCTTGATGTTGATGTACTTGTGTTTGAAATGTAAATGGAGANGTAGTNACTGCNACTGCTCTTGTAAGTGTAAAATTTTGTGTTTTAATACCTGTAGCTGTCGGTAANGTAAGTGGATATGATGGTGTAAATACTGCCATAATTATTTGAAAGCTTTTGCAAACTTTCCTCCTCTCATTCTTGCTTCTGCCACAGCACTAATAGTTTGGTTTTGTATTTGTGGCATAAGTGTCAAAATTTCTGCTTTTACAGTATTAGCAATCCCAGTAGAAAAATTCAAGTTTTGATTTACCACAACACCACCACTACTTGACACAGCTCCAGGAGTTAAACTACTTGGTACAATACGACCTGCTTGGTTTGGTACAAATAACTCAGGACCACGTTCTCCAACTAACATTGGCTGTCTTATGGAAGTAGCACCACCTGTTGCTCCTTTTTTTGTTGGTGTACCAGCAATAACACTTCCAATATTTTGACCAATTTTAGTTACACCCTCTTTGATTTGATTAAATATTAATAAATCTAAAGTCATTTTAATTAAATCTTGTGCAAGACTTTGCAAAATATTTTTAAAATTTAAGGCTTCTTTTGAACCTGTAACAAATGCTTTTGCTAAATTTCTTGATAAGTCATCAAATTGTTTTGTTGCAATACCTGTAACATCATTAACTGCTTTTTGTATTTTTTCAAATCTCATTGTTTCTTCTGTTATGTTTTTTAATTCTTCAAAATGTGCTTTTCTTGCATCACTAATTGCTTTTGCTTGTAATTTAGGATCAGGAACATCTTTCCTTATTTGTGCAGCAATCTTCTCAAATTCAATCTCAGCTTTTCGTTCTTTATTACTTAAGAACATTATTTTTCTGTTAAATTCTTCTTTTCTACTTAAATCCTCCATTACCTTTTTAGCTTTTTCTAAGGCATTATTTTTTTGTTCAACAGAATCATTAACGAAGCCATACATATCAGCTTCTTTTTTTTGTGTTTCTATATTGTCTTTCTCAATTGCATTAACTACTCTTAACCTTGCTTCTAAAGACTCTAGTTGTTCTATAAGTTTATTAAGCTCTGAATCATCACCTACATTAAATTCAAAGAACATACTGTCTTCTAGTTCTTTATTTCTTTGTGCTATTTTTTCTTGGGTAAGTAATATTCTGTTTATAATCTCCATTTTTCCTGATAATGCTTCTGCATCTTGCATAGCATCACCCATACTATCTGCTAATCTATTCATAGCAGCAGTAAGGAAATCTACTACAGCTCTACCAATTTTAGATTTTTCTATAAATATTGTAAATTTTTCTGACACAGAATCTAAAGCACCAGCTAAACCTTGTGCAGATTTTATACCAGCACCACCTACTTGTTTATTCAAAGCACCTAGAATTAAATCTTGTGCTTTTGCTCTTTGCCCTGTGTTCTCTAATGATTTAATTAATTTTTTTTGTTCTTCTGTAAAAGATACACCAACTCTACGTAATGCACCTAAACCAACGATAGGTTCTTCAAGTGCTTTACCTAATTGTATTGCTCCTTGTTTTACATCACCAAAACCTACTGCAGCTAAGTCTTGTGTAAGTCTTAAAGCACTTCTAAATGTATCACCTTGTATTGATTTAAATGTTAATAATATACCTGCAGCATCTCTAACCTTTTGTGTAGATGCTAAAGTCTGTATACCTATCTCTCTTGAGAGTGCTTCTATCTCAGTAATTGTAAGTCCTGCAGCATCTCCAGTTGCTCTTAGTATTGCATTTAGTTTACCAAACTGTACTTCTGCTCTTGATATTGTACCAATTATAGCTCTTATTGCAAATGTAAATGCTGCAATACCAACTGTTATTGCTGCAACTTTTAAACCAACATTACCTATAATAGTACCTAAAGAAGTAATACGACCAGCTACAGGACCTAAAGGACCTTGTATTGCTGCAATAGATTGAGAAGCACGTCTAAAGGATTCTTGAATACCTTTACCACCTTTTTGCAAATCTTTTTGTGCTTTCTTACCTGCTTTTGCAGTTTTACCTAAACTTTTTTGTGCACTATCTAAACCTCTTTTAAGGTTTTGTTGATTTGCTGTTAATTTTACTTCTACTGTTGCTGTTTGTGTTGCCATAATTAATCAGGGAATCTTTCCATCAATTCTCTCATCTCATCTTCAAGAACTGGTGAATTTCTTCCTCCTTTTCCATGTTTTGTTAAATAACCCTCAAGAGCAGATGTAAACTCTCTTTGGGTCATACCCCAAAATGTATTAGGAGAGAATCCTAAAATACCTGTTGCTACTTCTAAGTATTTTTGGATTGGGTATCTGTCGTCTTTGATTGATTCTCCCCCTCTACTAAAGGGCTTAATTCGTCTGTAGTTAAAAATAAACTGGCTAAAATATTACCTGCTATACCTGCTGATTTTACCAAACCATCACTTATAACCATTTTACCAATTGCATTTTTTTCAAATTTACCTCCTGCACCTAACAATCCTTGATAAAGTATTTCAACAATCTCCATTGTTCTAAATTTTTGATCAGTTATTGCTCTTGATAAGTCCATAACAGATTTACCTGTTGCGTCCTCAAGATGTACAAGTCTTTCAAAGGTAAGTTTGAAAACTCTTTCCTTATCGCCAAGTGTTGCTTTTATTTCACCAGCGTACTTATTGTGTGTCGTCATTGTTATCTCCTAGTGCTTTTTTTAGTTTTTTCTTAGTTTGTATAGATTTTTTTAATTCATCTTTTTTATCTTGTATACAAATAAGCTCTGCTCTACTAGCTGTTATAGTAATTTTTTGCACTATGAGATTTTGGAAAGAATCAACTATTACTTTGTCCAATGGACGACAATCAACATCTTTTCTGCATTCTATAGTTATTTCACCTTTTTTGGTTACTTTTATAAAACCATGATATTGATTGTCATTAATTTCAAAGTTAATCACTTTCCAACCATTTGTCCATTCTATTGCCATAAATAATTACGCATTAGTGTACGTTATTGTATTTGATGACTCTAATGTCAAAGAATATGTTT
>FUFK010040351.1_pt1 | contig 13134 bp, 9 predicted proteins | sample 1021851 | NCBI WGS metagenome assembly FUFK01 (sample SAMEA51879418, study PRJEB19060) | metagenome | reverse complement strand
AATCGGGCTGAAAAAAGTCCGGTTAAGCACCCAGATCATCACCAGGATAAGGATGATATGTAAAAACAGGGTCCCGTCGGGAAATAGCTGGATCGATTGGGCAAAAGCCAGCATTGTCATAAAATTATCATTAAACGTAGTATAAAAACGTTATATTAACATTGGAGCAAATCTCAAAATTGCTCAAAACATAAGAGACTATCACGGTCAAAAATTACGGTCAAGGAAGCATTATGTCCAAATCAACCGGCCCGGTTCCGGATCAGACACATCAGGCACCAAAACGCCCGCCCGCGCCGCGAAATCGCACGCTAAAAGTCGAGGCCGCTGAAATCGAGGAGCTGGGCAAGAGGATTATACAGGCCGAACCGGACAAGACCATCCGGCCCGACGGCCTCATCTGCGGTGACGCATTCGAGGTTCTTCGTCGCATCGAGCCGGAATCGGTCGATTTACTTTTTGCCGATCCGCCCTACAACCTTTCCAAAAAATTCGGCGAGGAATCTTTCCGTCGAAAGTCAGAGGCAGATTACGAACAGTGGCTCGATTTATGGATCAGGCTCTGCAAACCGCTTCTTAAGCCACGGGCAAGCATTTATATTTGCGGCGACTGGCGTAGTTCATCGGCTATTTACAGGGTCGGTACAAATTATTTTATCCCCCGAAACCGTATTACCTGGGAGCGTGAAAAAGGCCGGGGCGCTAAACGCAATTGGAAAAACACATCGGAAGATATCTGGTTTTTTACACTTTCTGACGAGTACGTTTTCAATCTTGAATCGGTAAAGCAGAGGCGCCGGGTTATCGCTCCATATCGCGAAAACGGACATCCGAAAGCTTGGCAACCGACAGCCGGCGGAAAATTCCGAGACACACACCCGTCTAATCTTTGGACGGATATCACGGTTCCCTTTTGGTCAATGCCCGAAAATACTTACCATCCGACCCAGAAACCGGAAAAACTGCTTGCAAAAATAATCCTTGCAAGCACCAATCCTTCTGACGTCGTTCTCGACCCATTTGCCGGAAGCGGAACAACGGCGGTCGTAGCAGCAAAACTCGGCCGTCGATTTATCGCAATTGAACGCGATAGCCAATATTGCCTGCTTGCGGCTAAAAGAATTTGCCTGGCTGAACAACATACAGAGATTCAAGGATTATCGGACGGGGTTTTTTGGGAGAGAAACTCTCAGCCACGATGATCTTTCGATTCGTTTTACCAATTTTAATGTGTTACAAGTATCAGGATGAGAATCGCTACATGGAATGTAAATTCAATCAACATCCGCCTGGAGCAGTTGATTGATTGGTTGAAAAAGACCGGAATCGAAGTCGTATGCCTGCAGGAAACAAAATGCACGGATGATAATTTCCCGCTTGCGGCTATTGAAGAGGCAGGCTACAGAGCGGAATTTTTCGGCGAAAAATCCTATAACGGTGTCGCTGTTTTGTCGAAATATCCGATCACCGGCGTGCAGAAAAATTTTCCTGACGATCCTCCCGATGCTCCACGCCGGCTGATTGCCGCAACAGTCAACGGTGTAAGAATTATAAACACATATATACCAAACGGTACAGAACTCTGGAGCGATAAATTTACTTTCAAGCTCGATTGGCTTCAGCGTCTTCGCCGATATCTTGACGAGAATTACAATCGGGACGATTACGTTTTGCTTTGCGGTGATTTCAATGTCGCGCCGGATGAAGCTGATGTCTGGAGCGTTGCACAATGGGAAGGAAAACTGCACTTCTCAAAGCCGGAGCGGGCGGCTATTCATTACGTAAAGCAGTGGGGTTTCATTGATCTTTTTCGTAAAATTCATGGCAACAAACAGGAGTTTTCGTGGTGGAATTACCGCGAGGGAGCCTGGCAACGAAATCACGGCTTAAGGATTGACCATCTCTGGGCATCTCCGCCTCTTGCTGAAAGATGCAGCGATTGTTATATCGACAAATCGCTGCGCGGCCTTGAAAGACCGAGCGATCACGCTCCGGTTGTCGGTGTATTCGATCTGCCCTAGGCCGGTATTGATACCAGCCAGAGTATAGACACAAGCCTAAAAAGCCGGTTCTACGGCGCCGACCACCTCACCGCGACGATTTTTTATCGGCATTGGCAATAACTCTGGCAAAGCGCCTTCCGGAAGAATGCCGAGATTTTCGAGCAACCGAACCGCAACGGTCGGCCGCGCGCGCTTGTCGTCGCCATCCTCGATTTTAAGCGCAATGGCGGCGCCGCCGGGATACTCGGGTCCGGGTAGTATTCCGCAAAGCCAGATTCCTTCAGCTCCTACTTTGGAAACTATTCGCCCGACTGCTGCCTGCATTAACATCGTGTCGAGGCGTTCCGTTCCGCCAACGAGTTCAGGAAAGCCGGTCATTGCGCGGATTATTCGTCCGGCTGCAACTTGAATACTCTCAGGCATCGAAGCCGTCGGAGCGACCAAATTCAGAAAAGACACAGCCATCGCCGAAAGCGGAATTGCAAAATTCGGCGCCGCGCAGCCATCCGTAGCGATTCGAATTTGCTGCAGGTCCAGTTCCGCCAATCGGGCGAGATGACCAAGTATTATTTGCTGGACGGGATGACTTATTCTTTCGTATGTATTCAAATCGCTCCCGAGTATCTTTGCCGTTGCAAGCATGGCAGAATGCTTGCCCGAACAATTATTGTGAAGCTGCGTCGGGTATTCTCCCGCCCGCAGCATTCTCTCAGCCTCTTTTTCGTTGAATGGCAAATGAGTTCCGCAATGAAGATGAGCCTCTGTCAGCCCAATGCGTTCGAGCATCAGGGCAGCGATCCTGGTATGCCTCTGCTCTCCGGAATGCGAGGCACAGGCCAGAGCGATTTCTTCATCAGAAAACCCGAAATTGTCTGCCGTATGATTGGTAATCAGGTGTAATGCCTGTATCGGCTTAGCTGCCGATCGCATAAAAGTTACGGTTTTAGGCTCGCCTGCGGCTGCTATGATGTTACGCTGGCCGTCGATTACGATGTAATGTCCGCGGTGGATAGATTCGATTGCCCCGCCGCGGAGAACGCGTGCAAGTATTTTTGCCGGCATAGAATTAAATTTAAGGATTGCCCCGCCTTTCAGTAATAAAACGGCTCAACGAGACGAAGCAATCAGCTCTTTAGCGTTTTCCCGTGCTGCGGCGGTTATCTTCTCCCCCGCAAGCATACGAGCAATTTCTTCGATTCGGCCGGCTGTATCGAGTAGCCGCACGCCGATCTGTGTTTTGCCGCGCGAGTAAGCTTTTTCAACTACGAAATGCCTGTCCGCTTTGGATGCAACCTGTGCCTGATGAGTAACACAAAGCACCTGTCCCCGTGCGGCCAGCGATCTGAGTCTCTCGCCGACCGCTTCTGCAACACGGCCGCCAATGCCCGCATCTACCTCGTCAAAAATCATCGACCGGCCTGCCGAATCGTGACGGGCTACAGTTTTGAGAATCAGCATCAGGCGTGAGGCTTCGCCTCCCGAAGCTATTTTTGCAAGCGGTTTTGGTGCTTCTCCGGGATTTGCCGAAAAATAAAATTCTACCTTGTCGATTCCCGCCGGCCCGAACGAGGCTTCATTTTCCTCTTCTTCAGCCTGTGATTGTATCCGAACTTCAAATTTTGCTTTGTCCAAAGCAACTGTTTTCAATTCGCGTGTAACGGCCCGTGAATATTCGGAAGCGTAACGTTTCCGTTCGGCAGATAATTCGCCCGCGAGACTTAGGTATTTTTTGCGTGCCTGTGCCATTGCCTCAGCCGCAGCCTCTTTTGACTCCTCGGCAGATTCAATCTCCGCAAGTTTCTTTTTAGCTTCTTCCAGATGCGAAAGGGCTGATTCTACCGTACCTCCGTATTTCCTGGCGATGCGGTTTATTTCGGCTAACCGTGTTTCGATTTCATCCAGTCGTGACGGAGAAAATTCGATCCCCGCCGCAAATTCACGAACGGCAAATGACAGATCCTCGAGCACTGCACGGGCAGCATCCAAACCTTCTTTATAACCCGCAAATTGCCTGTCAAAAGTCGCAAGCTCATCTATCCGCCGCATTGCCCGATCCAACGTCGAAAGCGTGGAATCATCATTTTCATATAACAGTGCCAGCGCCTCGCTGCTAAGCTCCGTGAGTTTTCCGGTGTTAGCCAGACGTCGTTTTTCTTCTTCAAGGTCGTCGATCTCCGAGAGATCAAGATTCACAGAGGAGATTTCATTTATTTGAAACCTTAGCGTATCAAGCATCTGAAGACGTTCGGATTCATCGCGATCCAGCGAGGCCAGGCGATCACGTGCGGCGGCGAATTCCGCAAAAGCCTCAGACACCCGATTTCTCAATAATCTCAGGCCCGCGTAATCATCTAAAAGCTCGCGGTGTTCTGAAGATTCGTACAACGAGGCATATTCTCCCTGTCCGAAAATTTCAGCAAGAAAAGTTCCGGCGGACTTGAGAAATGCCGCAGTCACCAGACGGTCGTTGATAAAAATCCTATTCCTGCCGGAACGCAGTATCTCACGCCGGATAATCNCCTCGCCGCTATCAACATCAATCCCGGATTCTGACAGCAATCCTTGAATTCCTGTATTATCCGCAATCGAGAAAATACCTTCAATCTCTGCAGCATCACAATCGCCTTTGATAATGTCAGCGGAGGCGCGCCCGCCGATCAAAGCGCCGAGGCTATCAACAATAATTGATTTTCCCGAGCCCGTTTCACCGGTTAAAAGATTTAGCCCCGGCCCGAACTCGACCGTGATCGAATCAATAAGCGCAACATTGCGAATTTTCAGCAGGCTGAGCATTTTCAGGTAAATGCGCGATCCGGTGAAAAGGTTATCACAGGCACATTGCCTCGGCGAAGCGAAAGCTCCTACAGCTGTTAATTTTTAGGTAATAAACCTTCGCCTTTAGTCCAACGCCCAAGTGAAAAAACGGCGTCGGGCGGAAATTCGGCTTCCAGGTCCCTGCTCGACCAATTTATCTTGCGATCCCTGCGATAGAATAGAAGCTCACCAAAGGATCCTGTTGCAAGAGGCTGATACCGTGTTGTAATAAAAAAGCCGCTGGCATCGTAATCCTCAAGGGCGTAAAAATTCGTCAGATCTCCGATACGCCTGATTACAGTTGATCTCACAAAGCCGGCCCTTCGTCTTTCGGTTACGAGTGCAAGATCGCCGTAGATCAAATTTTGAGGTTTTGAACGCTCGATCAAGGCCGCATTTCTAAAAATGAAATTAAACAGCCTGCCGCTGGAATTAGGTGGAATAGTGTCATAAACCGCCGGGTCAAAATTGTTTTCCATACCATCGGCCAGCACTTTTAATGCGGTAAGAATGGCTATGAAATTCATTTTTACCAGAAACATCTCGCTTTTCCCGTGGAGTTCGCCGGTTTCTATCAGGATCACCGGAGTCCCCCAGGCGGAAAAATTGTCCCCGAATGCCGTCGGAGTCCATTCATCCGAATATCTGCCAATATGACCGGGAATGAATTCATTTAGAGCAGAATACATGGCGGCAACCAGTTTCTTGTTCCTTTCATGACCCGGCGTCAAGGTCTTTTTCTCATCTCCGAAAACAACTAAAAACGAGATTGCTGCCTGTTTTGAGGTGTTTCCCACGGTAGTCAGTGAATTCTGATTATGCAGATTGAATCCAATCGCCGGCTGCCAGTCGTCACGCAATTTTTTGAGCAATCTTGCTTCAGGTGTTGTCAGTGAACGGGCATCCCGGTTTATATCAATTCCGCTGATGTTTCTGCGTTGATACAGATCGGCTCCGTCCGGATTCAACATCGGCACTGCCCGAAGCGTCAAACTCGAGGATATTTTACCGGCCCATTCGGATTCGCGATTGCTTTGCAAAATAGCGAAAAGATCTACCAGTGCCGATGTTGCCGTCGGCTCGTCCCCATGCATTTGCGACCAGAGAAATACCTTCAGCGGGCCGTTTCCCCACTCAATCTGATAAATTTCCCTTTGCAACTGGCTCAAGCCGACCTGTTCCACCTTCAGGCCGGCAAGTCGTAATTTTTCCAGATACTCGAGAAGATCACGGTGTCTGACGTCAGAGGGAAGTTTATTTGTAATGTGGCCGCGCGTCCATAATTCGGCCATCGCGGACGGGCTTTGCGGAACAACATTTTGATACAGCGCCATTATCAATGCAAAGAGGGCAAATGTGGGCCTCATAACACATAAGTCTAAATGCGACTTGTAATTACGACAAGCCTTGAGGTAATTGCGAGGGGTTTTTTCCTCACCCCCGCGCAAGAAAAAACGGGCAGACAATTTGAAAATTAATCTCTGAGGCCATAGACTTTTTTATTTGTTCCGCGACATTCATTTCAGATAACAGAACGTCGGATGACCACAATAACACCCGAAATAATTAAACAGCATAATCTTACGGACGAGGAATATGAACGGATCAGGTCAATACTCGGCCGGGAACCGAATCTGACCGAGCTTGGTATTTTCAGTGTAATGTGGTCGGAGCATTGCTCTTACAAATCCTCACGAGTGCATTTGAAACGACTGCCGACAACGGGAGAACGAGTCATTGTGCCGCCGGGAGAAAATGCAGGTGTCGTCGATATTGGTGATAATTGGTGCATAGCCTTCAAGGTCGAATCGCATAATCACCCGAGTTTCATCGAACCATTTCAGGGAGCAGCAACAGGCGTCGGCGGGATTCTCAGAGACGTATTTACAATGGGAGCCCGTCCCGTTGCGGCAATGAACAGCTTGAGGTTTGGACCTGTCAGCCGGACAAATTTCACCTCGGAAAGCTTGAATGATACCAATGCCGATGAAACAAAAAATCTGAATCGAAACCGAAGCATTCTCAAGGGATGCGTTCGCGGAATTGGACATTATGGAAATTGTTTTGGTGTGCCGACCGTCGGCGGGGAGGTTTTCTTTGATCCATCATACAGCCTCAATCCTCTGGTAAATGCATTTGCCTTAGGCATTGTTCGTCGTGATCAGATTTTTTTCGGTAAAGCGGAAGGTATCGGGAATCCCGTCCTCTACGTCGGTGCGAAAACGGGCCGCGACGGAATTCACGGAGCCACGATGGCATCAGCGGAATTTGACGATGCCGCATTGGAAAAACGCCCGACTGTACAGGTCGGCGACCCGTTTCTTGAAAAATTACTGCTTGAAGCCTGTCTGGAAGCCATGCGATCGGGCGCCATTGCCGGAATACAGGATATGGGCGCCGCGGGGCTAACTTCCTCATCCGTTGAAATGGCCGCACGCGCCGGCACGGGCCTGGAAATCGACCTCACGCTTGTCCCGCAACGCGAAGCCGGAATGTCGGCCTATGAAATGATGCTCTCCGAATCGCAGGAAAGAATGCTTATCGTGGCGCGAACCGGCCGTGAAAAAGAGGTTATCGAGATTTTCAACCGATGGGATTTGGATGCGGTTGTAATTGGCAAAGTAGTTGAAGGCAACCGTTTGCGTGTATTTCATAATGGCGCTCTGCAAGCCGATTTGCCGGTTTCCGCCTTGACGGATGATGCACCAAAATACAATCGGCCAATGGCGCCTCCGGTTCGGAAATCAAACGCGGAAAAATATAGCAAGAGTAACATTCCGGCGAGCCGCCCTTCACTGCAAGAGGCACTTTATAAATTACTTTCTTCACCCAATATTTGTTCAAAACATTGGGTTTACGAGCAGTATGACTCGATGGTCCGGACAAATACGGCCGTACTTCCCGGCGGTGACGCCGCTGTCATTCGGATCAAGGAAACGCGTCGGGCGATTGCGATGTGCCTTGATGGGAACGGAAAATTCGTGGGAATCGACCCTAAACGCGGCGCTATGTTTGCCGTTGCCGAAGCGGCAAGAAATGTCGTCTGTGTCGGTGCGCGTCCGCTTGCGGTAACCAACTGCCTTAATTTTGCCTCGCCGGAACGGCCGGAAGTGATGTGGAGTTTTTCGGAAGCAATTGACGGAATGGCAGAAGCCTGCCGTGCTTTTGAGACGCCGATTGTTTCCGGCAACGTCTCTTTTTACAACGAAACCGATGGCCGCGGAATATTGCCGACGCCTGTCATCGGTATGGTTGGCCTGATCGAAGATGTCAGGAAAATCATCACGCTTAATTTTAAGGATGAAGGCGATCTGATCGCGATACTTGGCGTAACGCGTGATGACCTTGCAGCCGGCGAATATGCACAGGCCGTAGAAAACAGGACAACAGAGGATTTGATAGCAAATGGTGTGATGCCGGAAATTGACCTCGCACTTGAAAGAAAAGTACAGAATACTGTCCTGAACCTTGCCGACGAAATGCTGTTGAAGTCTGCCCATGACTGCTCTGACGGCGGCCTTGCGGTTGCAATTGCAGAATGCTGTTTTTCGTCCCTGCATCGGGATGCAGTCGGTGCCAGGCTGGAGATTGCCGGTAAAGACCTTTCCGACGAAGCATTGCTTTTCGGCGAATCGCCATCACGTATCGTCATTAGTTTCGCACCGGAGAATCTTGAACGAATCCGGCAAATAGTCGGCGATTGCCCGTTTGAAGTTATCGGTAAAGTCGCGAATGATACTCTGGATATCAACATTGACGGTCGAAAGGTTATATCGGAATATGTCGTTAAACTTGAAAACAGCTGGGAGTCCGCGCTTGAAAAACTTCTTGGTGTTTAAGAAATTCCAAACATACGATGTATCCTTTGTGATATTGGCGAATTAAATGCGTTCGGTATTTGAAAATGGCGGACGGCATATACATTCATATCCCTTTCTGCAAGTCGCGCTGTTCATATTGCGATTTCGCTACCGATGTTTACCGCGATGCCGATACGGTTTCGCGTTACCTTCATGCTCTGGAAAACGAAATCCTCACTTTCAATCCGACCTCCGCAGCGGTTGATACGATTTATTTTGGCGGCGGCACTCCTTCATTACTTTCTCCCGATCAACTCAAAGGCATTTTGCAATGCCTTAAGGAAAAATTTGTTATCTCTTCAGACTGTGAGATAACCGTCGAGATGAATCCGGGAACCGTTTCAGAGAAGTCTCTGGCAGGATACCGTAATCTTGGCGTTACACGAGCCAGTTTCGGAGTGCAAACATTCGATGATTTGGAGCTTCGGTTACTTGCCCGTGGACATTCTGCCGATGATGCTGTCAATACATTTATGCTTCTTCGGCAGGCAGGATACGACAATATTAATTTCGATCTGATTGCAGGACTTCCCGGCCAGACGCCCGAACAATGGATAGCCAATCTGGAACGTGCAGCCCGAATGTATCCCGAACATATCTCGCTTTATTTACTTGAGGTTCATTCAGGAACGCCGCTGGCTGAACAAATCCGGAGCGGGCGCCGTCCGCCGCCGGACGATGAGATTGCGGCCGAAATGTATAACATAATGTGTGACTTTCTTGTGCGGCACGGCTACAGGCAGTATGAAATCTCCAATTTTTCACTGCCGGGATTTGAATCCAGACACAATTTGAAATACTGGAAAATGGAGCCTGTTTATGGTTTTGGTGTGTCGGCACATTCTTTCGACGGCAGACGCCGTTATTCAAATCCAAGAAACATGAATGAATATATCTCCGCATTTGAATCCGGCCGGAATATTGACCGTCAATCCGAAGTTTGCAATCCGGCACGCGAGGCGTTGTTTCTTGGGCTTCGCCTGACAGAGGGAATAGATACTCACGAAATCTATGAAAAATACGGAATCGACATCTACAAGGAATTTGGCGATGACCTCAAGCGTTTGGACAATGACGGCCTGCTCGAATTGCTTGACGGCCGCATCCGCCTGACCAGAAAAGGAATGCTTTATTCCAATGAAGTGTTTAGCTTATTTGTTTGAATTATTCAATTTATGCGTTTTATTCGGCCTTCGATCATCGGCGCAATCGTAGAGTTTGGCGCTTGACGAATTGCTTGTTCCAGCACTTCTGAATCCTTTGGCGCCTTGTCAGCTGTCAAAAGCACCTCACAATCTTTGAACATTGTATAGCCATCGCCCCCGCGTGAAACGAGGAAGTCCGAGGTTGCAAGTGTATAAGCGGCTTTAGGATCGATCGGCTTGCCATTTATAAATGCTTCCGTAATTCGGCTGCCCGGCGGCCGCGAAACATCAAAGACAAATTTAATACCTGAAACCTGCGGAAAGCGGCCCGGCTCATTATCTTCACGGCTGCGGGCGACTCCGTGTTCCAAAGCTTCCAAAAGAGTTTTTCCGCTGATACGGATCTTTACGATCGGATTATTGAAAGGAAGAATCGAGAGTATGTCGCGTTTGGTCAACGGGCCGGGATTATAAGTCAGGTCTGCCCTGATAGATCCGCCATTTACAATCGCCGCATCCGCACCGACGGCATTTCGATAAGCATCCGCTATGAAATTGCCTATATTGGTTTCTTTTGTCCTGACGCTGAGCGAGAGAGCGTCAAGCCGGACTGCGGTCGTACCGATGCGAACTGATAATTTTTCTATCAGATCCTTGTATTTGGCAAAAACAGGCGTAAAATCCGGATCATCAGGAACAGAATCATTTACCGGAATAATCTGCCAATCTATACTATTGAGCCTACCGGTTTGTTTATCTACGTAAAGATCGAAGCGTCCGATTTCACGTGCATCGGCGGCCATCTTGAAAATCGGTGTGCCGTTTGTGGAAGATTGCAAAAGGGTGTGTTCATGGCCTCCCAAAATCAAATCAAATTTTGCGCATCCTGTCAGTCGTTTATCCTGAAACATAAATAAATGCGTCAATCCGATTACCACATTTGCCCCGGCGGCACGCATTTGCGGCACGAGCCTGGCAGCCGTTTCGCAATAATCCGCTATGGTCAGGAAACTCTCCATTGAGGAAGTTTCCTTCGTTTCCGGTAATAAAAGCCCTATAAAACCGATCTTTACGCCGCCTATATCTTTGATAACAAAAGGCGGCGTATCTGCAAAAATTTTTCCTGTCCGGCTGTCAATCACGTTTGCCCCGAGCCACGTAAAACGTGATTCTTTCATTCGTTTAATCAGTTCATCCGATTTTAGGTCGAATTCATGATTACCAAAAACTGCCAGATCGAGCCCGGCGGCATTCCAGGCATCTATCATTTGAGCGCCGCGGTAAGTACGAGTCTCGACGGAAGGGGAAACCGTATCACCGCCCAAAGTAAAAATCGTATTGGGATTTTCTTGCAAAACCCGTTTTCTTATTGTCATCAGGCGGGCTACTCCGCCGGATTTGCCGCCATCTACGGGAGTAAATTGATACGTGTCATTTATGTGCAAAATTGTGATGCGGGTTTCGCCGGATTGCGCCGGTACGCAAACATAGAGCGCGATTGATAATAAAACTGCCCAGAAAAAAGAGCTCTTACTGCCTTTCATTATTGCAAGTCCTCAAATTGTAAGATGCGTTCTTGCCTCCCAGATCTCAGGGAAAAAACGCTTTGATAAAGTCGTCATTAGATAAGCCGCACCTTCCGACCCGCCGGTTCCCGGTTTTTTGCCAAGCATCCGCTCCACCATTAAAACATGGTGTGAACGCCAAAGAGCGATGTTTTCGTCATATTCGATAAGAAGATCCTGCATTACAAAGAGATCTCCCGTCTTTTCATTTTTACGAAGTATTTCGAGTATCGCATTGATGCGGCTTTTTTCGTCGGAAACGTCAAGACCCGCACGGCCAACAGCCATCCAAAACGCGTCAGCAAGCGAAGGATTATTCAGACGTTTCTGAAGTCTCTGGTAAGCATATTCATCATCTCGAAAGCTTTCAATCAGTCTTTCATCTTTCAAACCGGATACAAATTCAATTTCGCGAAACTGCATTGATTGAAAACCGCTCGCCGGATACAACTTTTCACGAAACTCCAGAAATCCTATCGGCGCCATAGTTTCGAGAATGTGAATCTGCGAAACGAGAATGCGGCAAATTGCGTTAACTGCTCTCAGACTGTGATTGGCTCGAAAAAGCCGGCCATCATTGAGCCATCCTATGCTTGCGTCCAGTTCATGGAGTATCTGCTTGAACCAAAGCTCGTAGGTTTGATGAATTATTATGAACAGGAGTTCATCGTGGCTTTCCGGTTCAGACAATGTGTGCTGTAATTCGAGAAGTTCCCTAACCTTAAGATAACGGTTGTAGGATAAGGGCTTTTTTTCGTTTGGTGACGATGGCATAAACGAAAGTTTAGCAGAGTGAGAATTTTTTGCACACAAAACCGGATCCCGGAATCCGTTGAAAGGCTCTTCGGCTGTCAATAATTACCAATGGTGATTAGCGAATGGAGATCGTCCCGTCATCCGCAATATCAGGAGCATTCCGGCCGAAATCAACTTGCGACAAAGATCGGACTTTTTTTATTGCTTCGCCGGTAGGATCAATTTTGGGTCCGCCTCGTCCATCCTGGCGTCCGGGATGAATTTTGCCGCTGAGAAAACGGCCGTCTGGCCCGAGTCTTACCTCAAGCGCCATTGTTAAAGCTGTTTCTGCTTCCAGTCTGAACCATCCGTATGTTGCAAAATTGCCCAAAGAATAGGCAATCAAACGGCCTTTGTAGATTTCCATTCCGCGAAGAACATGCGGGCCGTGCCCTAAAACAAGATCCGCTCCGGCATCAATGACTGTTCGTGCAAAAAGCGGTAAATTGCCGCGTTTTTCTCCAAAATATAATTCAGTCTTTTGCGGGACGTTTTGTGCACCGGTTCCCTCACCGCCACCGTGAAACGATACAACGACAATATCCGCAACTTTATCGGCCTCTTCAACCAGCCTTTTAGCTTCNGCCAAATCATTGACATTGGGAACTATATCGTTATGTGCAAACCCGACAAAAGCAACCCGAAGCCCCTGAACTGAAAGCAGCGCCGTCGAGAATCTGACTTTATCGCTTCCGGCATGTTTGATTCCGAGACGGTCAAGGATTTCACGCGTGCTTGCCCTTCCGCGATCTCCGAAATCAGATGCATGATTATTAGCCAGGCTCATTACATCAAAACCAGCATCTTTGAGGTAAGATGCGTAACGAGTAGGCATTCGAAAGGCAAAGCATCGAACGGGCTGACCAGGCTTTGGTTGTGGACATTTCTGAGAAATGCCGTCATCAACAATAGGCCCTTCCATATTGCCAAAGGTTATATCCGCGGCACTCAA
>FUFK010043522.1_pt1 | contig 13135 bp, 9 predicted proteins | sample 1021851 | NCBI WGS metagenome assembly FUFK01 (sample SAMEA51879418, study PRJEB19060) | metagenome | reverse complement strand
CGCTTTTTAGCAAACCATCCATTGCCACCAATAGTGGGATTGATTCTCAACTTCCGATGTTGGCATCCAATGTCCGCTCCTTCCTCCATGCCTTGAAGTTCGACGTCCATCTCTACCGTCATCTGATCAATGGCGAGAGATTGGCCTGTTACCAGCGTCTGCATTGGAACCTGGATGTCTTTGTGTATCTGCTTGCCCTCCTCCCACACGGGCAATCTGACAGTAACCATGCGAGGTCTGTAGATAGGTTGACCATCTGCATCCTTGTCGCCTGTATCAATCCACCACTCTTCTTCTCGAATGTGATTGAGTTCATGGGTCTCTGCAATATCAGTAGACTTTACGACCGCTGTTTGAATCGCCTGAACAAACTCATCGAGTGAGAACTCAGCCAAGTTGCCTCCTGGGGTTGTTGTTTAGGCTACATTCCGTCTTGCAGGGTCTCCTGCTCTGAACGCTGTTGCCATTCTTCAGATACCTTGTCCTCACTGATTGGTCCACCAGCAGCCCAGGTATAGCAAGCACGAGCACTGTGGCATTTGAAGTCGTGCATCCAGCAATATCCCAGTTCGCCGTCCTCATCTTCAATTGGCTCTGACGCAGGACCAGGCATGCACTCTTTCATTTTAGGGGAAATATCGAAGGCAATACAGTTGCCACAACGTGATTGCTTTGCAACCTCAACAGTGGTGTTCCAGTGCTCTGCTGCATCTTGCCAATATTGCTCGTCCTCAAGATTTAGAGGGCCATACTTAATAAATGGCTGTCGAATGGCGTTGTTTCGATTGCGAGTGTTTACTTCTAAGTCGCGAGTAGCCAGGGGGCAGGAGTTTCCGTTAGCCATTTTCTCGATTTCCTTGTTTGAATCCAGCTTGGTAAGCCTCGTACATGTAGAGTACCAGACCTGGACTGACAAACGGTTTTACATCGTCATCTTTAAGCTCTGCGTATTGCATTTTTAAAAGCCAGTTTACAAATGGCTTGTGGTATTTCCACTTCATTTGGCCACTATTACTCACGTTCTCTCTTCAAGACCCGCTCAAAAAGCTCTTCATACTTTCGAGTNATCATCGTGAGCGCTTTGNCCTGTCGTCGATTGGTATTGATAAGGTACGCAATGAATCCGCAAGTCATTCCCAAGTCGAGATACTGAGCTACAACATCCGCCTCCACATCAACTCTCCATGAAAATCGCAATGCATTGCATGATGACAACGGTAGCCAGAATCAAACCTTGGGCTTTGTGGATCGACGATTTGATTCCTTGAATGTCCTGGCGGATAGCAGACACTTCTACCTCCGCTGTATCGACACGCTGACCGAGAACAGCCACATCCGTTTCAAGCTTTCGAACACGTTGTTCCATCATCTAATCCCGCTGCTGGCACCACTAAAATGATTGTCCCCTTGCAGAACATAATCAGGGGCGAATTGTTTTGAATCCAAATTCACTCTAAACCAAAGACGAAACTTGCCTGTTCGACGCACAGCGCTGCCATTACCAGAATTGTCTCGGGCAAAAGGCCCAACTACCAAATAAACAAAATTAGCTGGATCTTGCCTTCGGGTGCTTTTCTGTTGAGCAGCACTGCTTGTATTGTGATGTTGGTGATCGTTTGAATCGAAAAGCCTACCAGTGCTATATCCAGCTAAAACCAAAGAAGCGGAGTTGTTAGCAAACGTATGCATAGCATAATGTTTTCTGCCATCCGCTGACGTTGACTGTGCTTTAGCCTGAGCATTGAAAAGGTAGGTGTTAGTGCCTTCAGGGTTTGAACTTGCGGTTCCAAAGTAACAAGAACCAAGGCCATAGCAGTTGTTGTTTGTACTGCTCATAATAGTGCTTGGAGCTATACAAGCAAATATCCCAACTTCATGATTTTCATTGTGCGGGCAATCCTCAGTTCGTTCAATTAAAAATTCAACTGACCCACCAGCTAAATCTCCAAACGTAAGCTCCTCACCTGTAACTGGGTGCCTTAGTGCAGTAGCGATTCTACCGGCTTGGCAACTATTAGCGTTGGCCCATTCCAGTTTGTTGCCGCTATCATCAACCTTCGCAAGATTTACTCCCTCAAATTGAACCCCGTTTGAATCTTGAGTAAGCCAAACATTGCTGTTTGCAGTGAAATCAATAGTGCTATTTGGATCGTAGAAATACCAAGTGCCTGTGCTTCCGTTATTGATGTCACTCCCTGATAGGGTGCTAACATCCGTGGGCAACGCACCGCTGGTAAAACAATTGATTGTAATCCAGGGGTTGGTGTTGGAAACCTGAGTACGAAACCTCTGATTAGTAGAATACGCTGATTCCTTAAGGGGTCCGGGTTTTCGAGTTCTACGGCTCATGCTGCGTCAATCCTGTTGACGTGACCAATAATGGAGACTTTGTTGGCTGTCGTAGAAAAAGCCTTACAAATTAGAGCAGTACTTGAGTTTCCTTTGAGGATCCATCCAGGCGCAACCAAAACGGTTTCGTTTGGTTGGATTGTTGTTTTCAAGTGGTCGTCTGTCGCGGTTGTGCCTCCCCACTCCAAAGTAAGAACCTCCGCTGAGGTGTTGTGATTACAAGCCCACAACCAAATCTCATCGTAGTCATCATTAACGCTTGGTCCAGTGTGAATGGTGGTGCCAGCGCTTGCACTCGCAGCAACCTCAATGGGCCGACCATCGGTTGAAGCGCTCAAATGGATTCTTGAAATAGTAGCCATGTTGGTTTCCTATGTAAAAACTTGCATGTGGAGAATAAGGTTTTCATCGTTAGCGGCAGAGCCCCCCGACGCCTCAACCCAACTAAGGTTTCCTGAGCTATCCGATTGGAGAACCCGATCAGACCCCGGAAGAGCACTTGGAAACGTATAAGTGTGGTTAGATGCGATGTTTGCAGCGGCCTGAAACTTCATAAAGTTTGTACCGTTGTCTGAATCCTCGTTGAGCATAATAGATGCTGCTGCGGCAGTAGACCCAAAGATCCGTACACCACCAGTGCCCTTGGGCTTCAAGGACATTGTAATGTTGGTTGAGTCACCGAGCACGCTGATTGCAGGGGCAGTACCATCTGCTGCGTTTTCAATCTCAACAAAGTTCACTGCGCTGCCAACGGAACAGAACTTCAAAAGCTTGTTGTTGTTCTCGTCGTTAATCGCACTGCTGTCCGTCATCCCGATGTCGCCAGGAACGACAATGTCGCCATCATTTTCGATAGTAAAAACGGTAGCCAAACTGTTGGTGCTACTTCCCGAACCACCCGCTGCGGAGCTTTGAAAAATGATGTTTCCACCATCGGCGTTGCCTGTGCTTTGGCCACCACTAATCGTCAGGCTTTTTCCAGCAGTGTTGGTGCCAGATACAGCAGCAATAGACATGGTAGCGTTCTGGCTGTTTGAATACTGAAGATCACCACCGTTTACGGTGAGGTCACCATCAACCTGGGTGTTTCCAGAGCCGTCAAACGAAATGCCCGCCGAACCNGCACTATCAACAATGTTGTTGCCGGAAACTTGAAGGTCNCCAGCCAGCGCTACATTCTGNGNCTCNCTGATTGTAAGAGCNGCNTGCAAGCCTGAGTCGTTGTTGGTCGAGAAGACCATCTTACCTTTTTCATCGTCCGACGAACCAACGTGGCTAATTTCAATCTGACCNAAAGCGTTGTTNCCGTGATCCTCAAAGATCAATCGAGTCTCACAACCGCCATCACTGTTCTCAGCAGTCTCATTTTGAAGGGTCAAGTATGCGTTTGCACCCTTAATCTGCAACATGGTGCCTGGAGCCGAATCCCCAATACCAACATTTCCATCAGTGTGGATTCGCATGCGCTCGCCAACATCGTCAGTACCGCTGACTTTTGTCCTAAACTGCATGCTTGCGGTGCCGGTTCCATCGCCTTTGCCAGTAGACAAAATCAAGTCGCCACCGTTGATGTTGTTGCTTCCTCCAGTAACGGCGCTTCCAGCGCTAATAGACAAGTTCTTGCCTGCGGTGGTGCCGGTTGTTTGATCTCGGGCACTGAGAACCGTAAGATCAGCATTGCCAGCCGTACCTAAAATAAGGTCCGCAGTAGTGCCTGTAATAATCGCACCAAAGTTCTGGTCAGCACCTGAGGCATAGATGTCCAAACCAATGTTGGTCTGTGCTCCAGAAGTTCCACCAGTAAGATCAACATCAAGCCCTGTATTTAAAACCGTTCCAACCATGGTTGGTGAGTCTGAGTTGATGTCTACATCAATACCAATGTTCTGTCCTGTTTGGCCAGATGCGATGATGCCCGTAGCGTCGTAATCAATGTGGGCGGCAACGGTTGTGTGATTCGTTGTAGCCGTGACATTGGCGTCCACCACGAGGCTTCCGCCACCGACAGTTAAGTCACCAGCGAGCGTTGTATCCTGCTCGTCATCAATAGTCAGAGCAGTGGTGAGCGAAGACCCGGTATGGGTCGAAAGGATTAGCTTTCCTTTAGTGTCATCAGAAGACCCGCTGTGGCTACCCTCGATTTGAGCGAGAGTGGCGTCGGCGTGATCTTCGAAGATCACCCGAGCCTCACAACCACCATCCGAGTTCTCCGCTGTAGAGTTTTTGAGGGTCACATACGGGGCGGTATCGGTAACCTGGAGCTTTGTTCCAGGTGCAGTTTCACCGATTCCAACCCTATTGTTCTCTTCATCAACCGAAAGAGTGCCGTCTAAAAGATCAATTTCAAGGTCAGTACCAACCACTCGTTGGTTTCCAAACCTATTGAAGAACCCTGTGCTAATCCCCATTTACCCTACCTCACAGCCCACAAAAGACGAGCTTTTCTTAATGTCACAACACCAGCATTGACCTTCAAAAACAAATAGCACTTGTTTGCTGTTGTTTGTCCTGTGGGAGCACGGACATAAACATCAGTGGCAACCGCTGTGTTTCTAAGGCTGGTGTCAGTCATGCCAGCATGAAGGTTAATAAGCTGCGCCTCTGCCGAAAGCGGATCGTCTCCTGACGAATCCCATGTCAAGAAACAAGACACAGTGGCTGGAGATCCAGAAGTCACGTCAAGCTGAAGCTCAAGGTGAGATAGATAACAAGCTTGTGGCATTGCTCTCGACAAAGGATCTGCTGTCAGATCCTCATGAAGAAGAATCGCTTGCCCAGCAGAATATGACGTGCCAATGCTCGCCTGCTCTGCATCGTTAACAACAAAGCCCTGATCAGCCATCACGGCCTCCTATTAGAAGGTGGATGAATCAGGTAGACGGATTGTAAATGTCTACAATGAAGGCTTCGGATTGGGCAACCATTGATGCGTTGGTGGATCCAAGCGTAACCGTGACGCTCAAGTAGTTGTCTACTGTTGTATCGACAGCAAAAGTTGACAACGCACCACTTTCGTCGTGACTCAGAGCGACGGCAGCAGCCGTATCCAAAGCGACGGTTCCAAACATAACGGCGGTTCCACCAGACCCGGCAGTGCGGATTTGAACGACAGCATCACCGACACAAACAGCACCACTGTTGTCAAGATCAGTAGCAGCGGTTTCGATTCCCGAGTTGCTGCTTGCGGTGGTGTTTGAGCCAAATCGCAATCCAATCTGAGTTGTGTCGGAACCATTTCCTGATGGGCAATGCACATAGAACTTGGCTCGGATGGTTGAACCAGCAACAAGAGTGTTGGCTGGAATCGTGTACTCGGTAGTCTCGGTCTCGGTTGTTCCTTCGCCGTCACCGTTGATTACGGTGCCTGCGGCAACATCGGCGTTAGCCTGACCGCCGACGTGCATCTGAGATGCGCTGCCAGCGCCATGGTCTACAAACATGGAGATTCCATGCTCAAGGGCGTTGCCGTTTACGAGTTCAATAATTTTGGACATCTGGGTCTCCTAAAGAGAGTCGGGTTGGATTGTAAGGAATGGTAACATGGTCAACAGTTTTTAGTCATCTGTAGTTTCTACTACGCCTGTGCGGAGGGAGACGTCAAGCTCCTCGGGGTCTACTCTTTCGTTAAATATGCGAATGATGTCTTCAAGCCTACGTTTTTCGTTGAAGAAAACACGGTACGCAGCGGCTTCTTTGGTTGGAATGGTTTGAATGTTAAACAACAGGCCCAAGAACCCTTCGTCTACTCCTAATCGACCGCGTTCTCCACGCACTGGCTGACCGTCTGGTCGTGCAAAAACAACATCACCGTCCTCATTTAGAGCAAAACCTGCTGCACTTAGGCGGTCAATCATACGACTGTATGAGCCTTCTACATTCGGATCATACTCCGCCAGCGATTCTCTCTGACCTGCCTCTACCTTCTGAGTATAGGCATCGTACTCCATTTGAAGCAGTTGAGGAATAAGGTATTCAGCACGAACCATTCGGCTCATTGTGTCCATCGAACGACCAAAGATGCCAAGTTCGAACGGAAGGCCNAACGTAGAAAATCCCTGTCTGGCTGCTTCAAAAGGATCTGCTCTAAGCAAAACACCAGGCAAAGATTTGTCCAGTAATGGCAGGTCAACTCCAGGAATCACGCTGTCACGGAGAGGCATAACTGGGAATACGCCGTGAAATCCACTTCGAAGTAAGAAGTAATTCACGTCATTAGCAGCCTCGTAAACCATAATCTGGCCGGGATACTCTTGTGACTCGTAGTCTCGCAAAGCTCGAACGTTTGCCCCAACCATCTCCATGAACATTCCGCCTGTGGTCAACAGATCGTATTGAACAAAAGATGTGGGGATTCTTGTTGGGCCTAAATCTCTGCCACGAAAGAAGTCTTTCTCAAAAATAGCGCCCAAGAACGACTGAATCCATGGATTTAATCGGGCCGCCGTTTTAATCGCTCGGTTGCCTACTTCTTCCGTTTCTCCAAGCCCAGGAGTAAACGCACCTACAACGGCCATTAAATCTTGCAGAACCTTGAAAGACTCTGCGGCTGGTAATTGTGGTGCGTTGACTCTGTTTTTTTGAACCAACTCGTCCATTCCATTGTTCAAAAAAGCAAGACCAAGCCTTCCAATGCTAAACTCGCTTTCAATAAGAATCTCATCACCATCAAGAAAGTGTTGATTCAAACCGCGAGCTAACCTGAACTGAGCAAACACTCTGTTGGGATTGGTAAGCAGAGTATCGAAAAACAAGTCCATGTTCTTTCGTTGGAACGAATAGAAAATAAACACTGTACGCATTGTTTTGCGCTCGAACTCTGTCAGATCCGTGTAGTCAAACAGGGCCCTACGAGCAACGGCTGCTGCATCAGATGCAGCCAAGCCTTTTTCAATGCCATCAAGAAAAACTGCAACTCGGTAGTAGTTGTCGATGAANGACGCAAAGTTNATGAGTTGNTNNTGNTAGAACTTNNCNGCAGAAATTGGTTTGTAAGCAAGGCTTGCAGCACCTCTCGCAGCAGCAGTCACTCCTTCTGCCGTAACAGCTACAACNTCTGACTCAAGTGGAGACCCTGGACGAGCATAGTATGGCCCCTCTTGGGTCATTGTGCTCCAATAACCGGGCTCGTTTGCTTTAAGGTCTTCGGCCAAAGAACTGGCAGTTTCTGCTGCGATAAAGGAACCAGTGATGTTGAACTCCTCAATCATGGAGATCAACTGACGTTTTGTATAAACAGTGCCATCAGGTGCTACAAGCGGTCGCACCTTCTTCCATCTCATGTTCTTCGGTTGACCACCAAACACACTGGCAGCAAGCTCTAAAGACAGCAGGGAGTTTGGTCCAAAGGTTGTCGTGAAGTATCCCTTGGCACCAAGTGTCATGTACACCTGGAACTGTGCGCCAATAAAGTTTGCTGTGTAGTAAGCAAGGTTTGGAAGAAACAATCCAGACGTCACGCCCATCTTCATAAGGCGATAGCCAACAGTGTAGGTGTTGAATAGAAAATCAATAGCTTGCTGCGTTGTTGCTTTCGCAAACTCTGTTAGTCCTGCTCTCGGTAGACCGAACTCCTCAGGCACAGAGAATCGAGTTCTCTTGGCCATTAAACCTGCACCCATTCGGCCAGATGCTTCTCCTGCTAATCGAGTAATTTGATTTTCAATTTCCTCTTTGAAGAACGGCGGAACCAAACGCTCTGAGCCATCTAAAAACCTGACAAGTTCAAAATCTTTAGCATCAGTACCAATCTTGAGGCCCCACTCCTCAATCAACTGCATTGCCATTGTATAGGCTTCGAGATCATGAATGACTCTACCGCTTTTGAGACCTGGAGCATCCTCTAAGACTTGGTACTGGAACGTGCCTCGTTCTCTGGATCGTTTTTGGGCTTGTTGAGAATATGGTGCAGCGTTTCCTGATTTACCTTGAATCAACTCGCCGTAAGCGCTTCGCTTGGGAGAAGCTAAATTAGCACCCAGTTTGCCAACGGGTTGCCCAGCTTCATTCACAGTGATCCTCACACCACCAAAGTTTAGTTCCTCATCGATATACATCTTGACTCGCTCGACAAACTGTCGGCGTTCTGCTGCGCCACGAATATCAGCAGGAGCAATTTCATCGACGCTCGTTTTCATTCCATAACGAGCCATATCATCGACGAGGCCTTGGTAAATGTGCTCGGCCCTAAGGCGCATGATTGCTTCAAGAGAGGCATGAGGCAAAGAAAACTTACCCGGCCTAATCGTTGCTGTGCCTACTGCCAGATTCTCTGTTGCAAGCTCAACCAGAAGCTCTTCCCACCTACCTTGATAGAACAACTGGTAGAATCGAATCGCAAAGGTTTTGTCTACGAGTGGGTTTTCAATCTCTCGACCCAACTTGACAGCTTGATCGGGAGACCCACCAAACGCACTAAAAAGCTTTAGTGTCGTTTGATTAGCAACGAAAACTCGTTGATNAATACCTTCCTCAATAATTTCATACGCTTCTGCCAGCATTCGTTTTTGAGCATCCTCAAGAACATCAAACTCAGAGTAAAGGTCCTCAATGATTTCGAGAGCTAATCTCTCTTTGTCCGTCATCTTGTAGTTTTCTGAAAACCCTCGGACAATGTCGTCTTTAAACTCTTGAAATTGCTTGCGACTTAAACCATTTCCTTTTGTGAATATGTTTTGAATACCCGCAAGCTTCCTATAGTTTTGCGCTGACAAAGGTTGCGAAAGCGTTTTACGCAAACCATTTACGACGTGCATTACGGCTGCTGCTTGTCTTCCATCTTTTAGAAGTTGCTGTGCAGTCTGTACCCATTTGGTCAACTCATTCATCTGTCGCGTTCGACGTTCGAACAGCTTTTGAATGACAGGGCTTGTCGTAATTTTTTTGCCCTCTTTGGTGCGACCAGTCAACGGGAGATCCGTTACAAAGGCAGTTCTCAAACGATCAGACACTTTACTAAGAAATGGAACAGCATTGATAGGACGCATTAACTGCTGTACTGCTGCATACCCAAGAGACTTAGGCACGTTCATCATTTCTTTAGTAGCGCCTGTGCCTACACCGACAACGTGATCTCGAATCAGTTCGTCCACCAACAATCGATAATGAGACACTGGAATCTGACTCAGGTCAGCACCTGGAGCTAACAAATCTGCCAGCGTAGATTCCTGCAACATCTTTGCTGTTTTAGGATCAGAGCCAAGAGTCAACAGAAGATTGCGTAGTCTACGTTGTTGTGGTTCTAAAAGATTGATTACCTCAATCTGTGTTACCCGAGCTTCACCAGTAGGAAGAACCTCTGTGACCTTTTCAACGTCAACGTTCCCAAACTCGTCTACTACTTCAACCTCAAGATCAACTCGATCAAATTGTTTAGCGAGCATCGTGGGGTCACCGAATACATTCCAAATGATTCGTTGAGCTTTGCCCATATATTGAGCAAGTTGTTGCTTGGGGACTATTGTTCGAGTCGAAAAGGCGACCCAGTTGTTGGTGTATTTTTTTCGGGACCTTTCGGTAATAACGTAGCCAACCGCTTTTTGAAGTGCGTGGAAAACATCTACGTCAACATCCCCTTCTTTAATACCAAGGTATGAACGAACTCTGTTCGAATCCAGATCTATCTTACCCGCTTCTTTCGCCTCTCCCGCTTTTCGTGGAGCCTCTGTTTCAAGCACGTCTGACCTGATAACTTGTGTTCGGACTCTTTTAAACGCTTGGCCGGAGCTTACATCAAACATTGCCTCTTTCTTGGCGTCATTCAAAACCCCAGTCCACTCATCAAAATATCGACGTAGACCCGGAGAAGTATGGTCAACTCGATGACGTAGCCGTCTCCACGTCACAGCGGTTCTGTCTCGAATTGTGTCAAATGCACGCTCTACAACAGGGTCACTAAAATATCGGTCGTGCCAGTATTGCCTAAAGGCATCTTTAGCTTGACTCATGCCCTTGGACGTTAAGGCTTTTGTGCCATCAGGAAGCTCAACATTATCGAAGCTTTCTGCTAACGCACGCATTGCTGCTGGATAGTCCTCACCAAGAAGCTGGACGAGGCCAAGAGAGGCATCACCAAACAACGCATCCAAGTCTCCCTCAGCGAAAAACTTAGTCAGATCCGCACCAGAACCAAAGAATGTCGTAAGAAGCGGGTTTTCGAAATCTGCCCCCGACATGTACAACGCGCCCCGACTAAGTTGTGTTGGAAGCGGCCTTCCTTGAAACGGGGACTTACCAGTAAATCCTCCTTCTTTGAACGAATCGTAGAGCTTTTGAAACCCTGCTCCAAACAAACCAGCAGCGAGTCTGTTCTCTCTGGACGAAATTGCCGCCTGCACCCTGGGGTCGGTAATGTCGGGGTAAACGTCCTCAAGTCTGTTAACCACGGCTTTCATGGCTGCTGGGCGCACAGCAGGAAGCATTGAGCTACCTGGATGCACAATGACGTGAGGATCGACATATCCACGCCATTCATCCCAGACTTGATGTTGTCGAGTCGCAGCAGAACCCAAGAGATCAGATTGATCAGCGTTGTCCGTCAAGATGTTGAGAGCCCTTTCATACTCTGGCGACATGACGTCCAATGACGTAACAGCCTTGCTTTCGAAACCATCAATGGCCTTTTGAACCACAGGATGCCCGACCCCGTATGTGTCGATGGTGTTCTGGAACATTTTGTGGGCTCGAAGAGTCTTCTCAACCCTCTCAACGCTTTTTTTCTTAATGGCTTTTTCAGCCTCAGTTTTAGCGGGTTTGCGTCGAATTTTGTCGAGAGCTTTTTGAACTCCCTCAACGTCGATTCGACGAGCAGATTCTGAAGGAAACAAGTCTGAGATTTCTTTGATTCCTGTAGGAAACAAAGGCAAACTCTCTGGAGAGGTAACCTCAATACGAAGCTGGTCTCTCCAGAACGTGTACGCAGGGTTGTCCTTCCCAGGTGTAAGAAACTGTTCGAACGTCAAGTCCTTTCGTCTTACGATTTCGTCTTCAAAAATTTCTTTTGCACGCTTCTTAATGGCTGTATCGGAAGCAGTGAAGTCAGGTTCTCCTGATTCTCTGATGAGTTGCATTTCCGCAATCTCTTTCAGTTGGTTTCTTGCGGCTTCAGACTTGATTGTCTTCCAGTCAACAAACCAGTTCTTCGCCTTATCCAAGTACTTTGGATTCTTAAAAAGCTCCTCACCCATTAGGCCAATCATGTGGATGTCGAGCGCTCCAATGTTGGCCATGAATGGATTTTGCCAGTACAAACCAAACATCGTGATTTTAGTAGCCATGCCCGGAACAAGACTGGCAACACGGTCGGAAAACACTCTCCAATCTTCTTCGGGGAATCGCTCGAAAAATGAGTATTCAAGTTCGCCGTTGAGCACTCGATTGAAGTCGTCGAGCATGACCTCATACATCTGGAGCATAAGATCCATGTTTGCAGGGCTCGACAAAGAGACGTCATTGGTGAGATTGATGACGTTGTCGCTTCGGACTTTGGTTCTCAGAGACTGGTAGTTGAGATCTGCGGCCTGCATGTCGGCAATCGCTTTCTTCAACTGTCGTTTTTTATCACGCTTGGTTTTCGGGTCCTTGGTTGTTGGAATCTGTTTTTCAAGTTTGGCTATCAGATTCTTTTTGGAGCCGTAGGTGCTAAGAGCGGAGGACATAGCACCCTCTATTTTCACGGCGTTTAGAGGAGCTACATCAAGCATTTGAATGTCAATTAAGGGGGCACCAGGCAGAGACCAGTCTTGGATTCTGACCATAGGCGCGACATCTGTCTCGATGTCCAGCATCTTGTTGGTTTTTCCAAACCGGTCCTTGAGTGTGCCTGTCCCGATATTGAGAGCAAAACCGAGAATGTGTGCGGCCTCCTCTCTCGAAAGGGCTTCGCCTTTGTTCTTGCGAGCACGCTTATACTTCTCAACCATTTGAGTGAGGTCCTTCATGCCTCTTGGTCGAGCTACTGCTGCAAAAATCTGATTGTTCATCAGGTTTGTATTCATCGACAGGAACGCGAAGATGTACTGAGAGGCAACATCCATCAGATGCGCCTCCATCTTTTGCCGCCACTCAATCGCTTTTTCGCCCCGTTGCAACCTGTTGTTCTTGAAAAAGTCTTTATTATTTGGACGAAGCTGCTCAACTCCGTAGCTCTGATGAAGTTTGCTGTACAAGTCTGCAAGCATCGCCCGGTAGGCATCCTTGTACTGCATCATGATTTCGTCGAAGTTAGCAATCGAACCCTTTTCTCCGAACAACACCGCGCCGTTGTCTGACCACCATTTAGCGGCAGCATCTTCAGCCAGAGCTTCGATAGGTCGTCTCGCAAGGTACTGCACATCTGCAAAACTAAACTCACCTGTCAAACCACCAGGCACGAAAACCTTTTGGCCAGCAACGCCAGCAGAAAAGTCCGTTGCCTTCAGCATCGGGTAAACCGAAGCGGTTACCTGACGGCGATCGATGGTCTTTCCAGTGGGAGTTTCGTTGATGTACTCAACGTCAAACTCAATAGGAATCTCGACGTTCTCAAGAGGAGAAGCCTTGCCAAGTCGAGCAGAAACAAACTCTGCTTGAGCCGCTGTGATTTCTCCATGAGCAACACGTTGACGTAGACCAGCCTCTGCTTCGGAGTCCACAACCTTGTGAGGCGTTCCGCCTTCTATCTCAGATTGTACTGCGAACTCTCCGACTAACTCTTCTGAGAGGTGTCCTGAGTCAATAACATCACGGTCATTGACGATTGCCCGGATGTCTGCTCCGAGTCGGTCGAGGGCTCCTGGAATGTCGAGGATCG
>FUFK010063470.1_pt1 | contig 13141 bp, 20 predicted proteins | sample 1021851 | NCBI WGS metagenome assembly FUFK01 (sample SAMEA51879418, study PRJEB19060) | metagenome | reverse complement strand
CTATTATAAAAATATGCAAACTCAGAGCCAATAGCACCCGAACCAACTACAACCATTTTTTTTGGTTGTTTTTCTAGTGTCATAGCTTTTCTATACTCAATTACTTTCTCATTATCAATTTTAAGATTAGGAAGTTCTCTTGACCTTCCACCAGTTGCAATTATTATATTATCTGATTTATGAATTTCTTTTTTGTTCTCTTCAGTAGTTACTTCAACCTCATTTTTAGATATGATTTTACCAAAGCCATTTAATATATCAATTTTATTTTTTTTCATTAAAAAGTTTACCCCTTTACTCATACCATCAGCGACACCTCTGCTCCTGCTAATAATGGAATCAAAATCAACACTTGACTTGCTAATTTTAATACCATAGTTTTCAGAATGATTAACATAATCAAAAACCTGAGCACTCTTTAGTAAAGCTTTAGTAGGTATACATCCCCAATTAAGACATATTCCTCCGAGTGATTCTTTCTCTACAATTGCTACTTTCATTCCCAATTGTGAGGCTCTAATTGCAGCTACATAACCGCCAGGTCCTGATCCAATAACAATTAAATTATATGACATATCTTTTTTTGACAAATTTAAAGTCTAATTACTTATAATAAAACTATTGATTATTATATCTTCTTTATATTTTTATGAAAACTATTATCTATTATGTCCTATAATTTAAATAATAAAACAGCTTTAATAACAGGTGGTTCAAAAGGGATTGGAAAAGACATTGTCAAGAAGTTTATAAATTCTAACTGCAACGTGGCCTTTACATACCTTAGCAGTGACGAAGAGGCAGAAAAAATTGAAAAAGAATTTGGGAGGAATAATTTAAAAATTAAAAAATATAAATCTGATGCATCTAACTTTGAGGCTAGTTCAAAACTTGTTGAGGATGTTTGTGTTGTAGAAAATTCTGAGTCTTCTACAACCTGTTTAATTTTACCTTGANCTTTTATNNGTGAAAAATCTANTCTNTTTATTGTTCCTGCATCTGATACTAAAAACTCATCTGTATCTGCAGGAGTTGCAGCTAAAGCTGTGTGTCCAGATATAACTGTATTGTCAAAAGAATCTGCATTGACAGTTCCTGCTGCAGGACTAATTGTNCCTACTGCTTTTGCTTGATGTACTACATAAATATTATTTGTACCACTAGGAGGTGCGGCAGCAAATGTTAATGTAGTGCCTGATAAACTATATGCAGAGTTTGGGTCCTGTCTAACATTTTCTACAAAGACTTCTATGTCTAGTGTAGAACTCNGAGCAACATCTAATGTAAATGCTGTTGTACTAGCATCACCACTAAATCTTTTTCCTACTAAAGACTGAAACTGATTTGTTGTATCTATAGGTGTACCAACGTATGCCATTCTAGGTTATCTCCATAATTGATAAAGCTATATCTGCAGCACCTGAAGCTGTTAACGAAAGTGTGTCAGTTGTTTCCATAACCACTTTGTTACCAGACAATAGTTCAAGTGTACCACCTACAGGTACGGGTGCATTAGTTACTAGTTCAACTGTTTGATTAGCTTCATCATTTGCACCTGCTCTGTTGCTAGTGTCTGAACCTAAACTTACTGTTGCAGTAATCTGTGATGTTGTTGTGTTACCTACCATGATTCCAAGAACTACAGTTGTTGTAGAACTCGCCACAGTATANATAACATCAGCACTTGTTACACCTGCTTTTGTTACTACTTTAAATGTATTTGCCATTTACCCTCCTATCCTAATGCGATTGCCAATGCCGTAGGATCTTCAGTTGAAAATCCTGCACTAGATAAATATGTTTTTACGTCTGACAAAGCAACTTGCTTCATCGTTCCTGCATCATTGGTAACTACTCTATCAGCATCTACTAAAGTTGTTGATGAGGCAGATGTATCACCATCCATGATGTTTAGTTCTGTAGCTGTAGCGGTCACACCATCCAATATGTTCAACTCAGCTGCGGTAGATGTAACACCATCCAGGATATTTAATTCAGCGGTGGTAGATGTAACACCGTCTAAAATATTTAGTTCGGCGGTTGTGGAGGTTACACCGTCTAAAATATTTACCTCTGTGGCTGTAGCAGTAATAGCTACATCCTCATTTAGTTTTGGTGAAGTTAATCTTTTATTTGTAAGAGTTTGTGTAATATCAACAGCGACCAAATCTTGTGTATCACTACTGCCACTATTAGGTAATCTTAAAGTATTACTAGCACTAGCTGAGTGTGGTTGTGGCTGTAATGTTTGAAAGTGAGCATTTGATGACTCACAATACATTTTAAGAGAAGCTGGTGAACCACTATTTGATTTAAAATCTATAACACCACCGTTGACTGTGAGGTCATCTCCAATTGTTATATCTCCAGAAACATCTAAATCACCATTAAGATCTACTGTAGTGGCTGCTAATTGTATTTCTGTATCTGCAAATAAATCTAATTGACCGTCTGCAGAAGAGTTAATACCTAATGCTGAGTCTCTAAAAAGTAATTTGTTTGTGCTATTTAAGGTTAGACCTGTTCCGTCTGTGTGTGTTAAAGTTGTGTCTGAATCAGCGCCAAATTTTAAAACTGCTGAGTCGGAGCCTAAGATTAAGTCATTGGGTAGAGTTACGTCAGAGCTGCCATCTTCATGCACTGCCTTACTAGCAGGCATTGTACAAAATACATCTTTTGTACCAGCACTAAAGTTAACAGCACTATCACTATTAGAGCTAGATATAATTGTAGTTCTAGCTAGAGTATCAGGTGACGCGTCTGTTATAGTGCCTAAACCAACTTCAAACTCTGCGTTGCTTCTGTGAACGATGGCGTAGTAAGTAGTATTACTGTTTCCTATGCCCGCTACAAAAGTCTCAAAATTAGTTTGAGCACCACCTAAACTGATTGTACCTGTACCGGTCGTAGTGGTGGTTTCTTTAACTCTGTCGTTTAAAACTAAAGCCATGACCTATTATGCGATTCTTATTATAGCTGTTGATGCACCTGCTGCAGGGAACTGAATAGTAAAGTCTCCGTTAGTAGCAGTTTTTGTCCCTCCAAAATCTAGCACAACTACAAGCTTATCACTGTTTGTATCGTTATAAATAACGGCGCCTACTGCTGATAAAGTTACTGATGAAAAAACTTCATCTGCAAAATCAACGAGAGCTGTGTTACTTGCAACTGAAACAGCTTGACTATCTAATGCATTTCCACCAGCAGAATAATTAGTACCTGAAGAAGAAACTTCATTAGTGGTAGAATATGTAGTGCTTGATGTGGAATATCCAGAGATGTCTGTAAATAAAGCTATTTTAAAAGTATTGCCACCGTTGGCAAAATTATGTGTGCCAGATAAGAGTTCTGATTTGAATGCATCTGGTATTATGTTAGCCATTTATCGTCTCCTTATTTCATTTTCGGTTGTGGTGATTGTAAGTCTAGACGAATTGCACCACTAGTGTATTCGTCTCTGCGTCTTCGGCCTTGTTGTTCTGCCGCAAACGTTTGAAGNCCCTCTTGATAAGAGGCCTCATAAATTTGTATCATATTATCTGGCCCTTTCAAGTATTTTAGAGTTTCTACCATGCACCCATAAATTAATAAGTCTTGAAAATTATTAGATATATAAGTGGAGCTAGAGTCAGATGTGGTTATTGTATCTGGCTGTTTTATATAAGCTAGTGTTATGGCATAAGCTGCATCTGGAGTAGGAGCTACAACCCAGTTGTCAGAATCCCAATGAGCATAATACCTAGGAGTTGCATAGTCACTAGAGTTATCTGGGTCCGGAAAATACTCTGCTAAAAAAGACGTATCAACTTGTTCTAAAAAAAATTGGTCAGAGGTTGTAGGGTTTGTCAATTGAACGTATCTAATAATTCTAGTATCGGACGGAACAGTTACAAATCTATTGCCTATTGTTAAGTCTGAGTTTGCGTAAAATTTTGTATCATCAGAATCTACGGCTCTAAAAATTCTGTTTTCTACNTTCTTAACTATAACAGTTAAGACAGCNTCTGTTAAAACACCACTGTCTGTTTCTGCGTAATTTCTAATATTTGTTTTTAATTCACTAAAAGTCATTGTCATGGTGTTATCGTTACGGGTCCTGCCGAAGCAATCTCTCCGCCTCCTTTTACATTACCTGCTGTTGCTGTGTCAGTGTCCACACTAAAAGTGTATGTGTCATCGTCAACTTTAGTAATAGAATAACCTGCAGCTTTATTAATATTGTCTGCGGTGATGCCATCAAAAGTTGTAGCATTTCTAAAACGAACTGTATCGCTAGTTGATCTTCCGTGATTAACCTCTGTTACAGTTATTGTAGAAGAGCTTGCACTACCTGTTTCAAAAGAATCAATACTTAATAAAACAGGAACACTGGGTTCTGTTCTATCTGATCTTATATTTTGTAAAGCCTCTGCNTCTGCGCCATGAACTTGTAGTTCTAGCTGTGGTTGTTTAGCCTCAAACTCAGAAACGTGCACCAAAGAACCATTCCATTCTTTTACCATTTCATTATATGGAAACTCCATACCACTTCTATCTGATATGGCCTTAGCGTATTTACCTCTTGCAAAACTACTCATGTTCCTGGATAGTATACCTTCGGTGTTAGATAAGTGCTAGTAGAAGAACTGTCCTCTGTAAGGGCNCTACCNAACTCATCNTCATATAATAATTTTAAATTTTGTGATCTATCAGGCGCTATTTTTAAACTTAGATAGTAAGCCAAACCTGCACACATACATGGAATAAAGCGATAAACTACATCTGTTTGATTAGTGTATCCGCCTGCGTCTTCAATTCTTTTTAGATAATAAAATTTTAGTAGAAAGCTTGATCCAGAAAAACTACTGCTAGGTGTTTGATATAAAAAAATACTAGGTGATTTAGTTCTATCTACATAATACTGACTAGGTGTGCCTTTAGATAATTTATTTGCAATTGATGAATATGCAGACCTATCAATTTTTGTTATTGGTGTATCTACCGGAGCTGTTGTTGTTGAATTATCTCTAACATAAGCCTCTAGTATTTCATTGATGTTGCCTGGAAAATTAGTGCTATCACTTGTTGCATTATACTCTGCCTGTCCCTCTACTAAAGGAACAGAAGCTAAATCTACTTTCCATAAGTGAAGACCTCTATTGCTCCACTCAGAAAACAATATATTTAGAGAGCGTCTAGCACTTTTTAAACCATAACCAGTTCGAGCTGTCATTCCACATCGCTCGTATGCTTCTTGAATTATTTCATCAATGTCTAGGTCAAAAGCTGTAGTGCCTGATGTAGCCATTCTTCAACCTTACTTATCAATCAATAAAGTAGCCGCGTCTATGTTTGTGATTGTAGAAACTTTCATTCCGCCTGGAAATAATATTCCGTCTTCTGGAACATTCATAGAAAATACATCACCATTAGGAACATCAGCTTGAAATAAAGTTGTGCTATCTGAGTTGTCTTGTAGAACAATCGTTCCTGCTCCACCACCATCAGATGCTAAAATTATACCTCTAAGTCTAGTTCGACCTGCGAAAACTGCTCCAGTTGCTGTAACTCTGACCGCTTTTACGTCGCCTTTACTTGCCATTTTAATCTCCTTTGTAGGAGCCCTCTAGGAGGGCTCCTAATTAATCATTAACTTACTGCAGCACTAAATGGTGTTGCTGGTGTTCCAGTACATCCTGAAATCACATCAACTTTCCATTTACCAGAAGCAAGAACTGTACATACGATTTTTGAAAAAGTGACACCACCTTTTGTACTACCGTTTAGAGTGATAGTATCAGATGTTGAAGCTGTTTCAAAACCAACGACGTTGTCAGATGAGTCATCAATGAAGACGGCACTTCCGACCATTACGTCAGTTGCGTTTGCAACTTGTACAACTAAGTCGCCTGTTTTTGTTATTGATGAAAAAATCTCAATAGTAGCACCGACGTTGTTTAGGTTGTTAAAGTCTGCTCCTGGTCCTGCAACTGCAGAATCAGAATTTGCGTTTGTAGCTGGTAATGTGTAAGTCACTGCACCTGCAGCATCGTTGTGTACGATTCTACCTGCGTGATCAGCAACTGTTAAAGAGACACTAGAATCAGCGTCTACAACATTACCTGGTCCTGTATTAAAAAAACCTTTTTTAGATACGACTGGACCTTGAAATGTGGTTGTTCCCATGTTTTACCTCCGTAGTAAAAATACATACAGTCTCTACGTGCGTCTGCTAGGTCAGTCTGTATGTTGTTTTTTCCCTAGGAGGCCTAGTATAGTGAATTTTATAAAGAGAGCAAGTTTTTACTCTTGAAAGAATAAAGGACTCTCATATTGTTTTAAGTCTCTCCATCTCAATTTTGCAACAACTCTTTTAAGTTTTTCTTGAATAGATTTCATCTCAAGAGTTTCCTCACCTGCATTTAAGTATTGAGAATTCCACTGAGATTCTAGCTTGATTTTCTCAGCGATTAGAGACTGTGATATGACGGTCATAATATAACTCCTTGTCTATATTATCCGCTTTTATTTTGTACATGAATTTCCCATAAAGTCAAGTATCTTTCCCATAAAAAAAGGGGCCATAAGGCCCCTTTTAAAAGTGTTTATGAAACTACTTCTTATGCACCTGGTGAACCAAAGATACCTCTGAAGTCAGAGAAGCCGAAAGAATATCTCTCTCTTGCTTTGTATCTTACGTTACCGGTATCAAAGTCACCTTCCATAGATGTCTTGATAGGTGATCTTTCAAAGTATTTCAGACCGTTAGGAACGTCAGTAATGATAAAGAAAGCATCTGTATCAGTTAAGTAGTTGTTCACTACATAACCTTGTGGGATCATACCCATGCTCTTTATAGCATTGATGTCGTTGTCTGCTGTTCCAACTCTGTTGTCAGAGTTCATGATTCTCTGTGCAGTGAACTGAAGATCTGAAGGGATGATTAATTTCATACCTCTTGCAGCAATCTTCAATCCTCTTTCATCTGTGAAAGCATTAATATCGATTAACGCTTGCTCAATAGATGTTTCAGAAAGGTCAGCAGCAGTTGACAATTCGTTCTTTACTGTTCCAAAAATAGTTGGGTGGTCAGTAGCGCAAAGCTCCTTACCATCACCACCTGTAAAGCTAGAATTGAAAGCTCTGTTAAGTACGTTAGCAGCTTTCACCTGTTTGGTGTTAGCCATTGAACGTGCTAATGCTTTTGTATATCTGCTTGACAATCTATCATACAAGTTGTCCTCAATAGCTTCTTCAGTAATTGCAAAAGCTAATGCAACAGTCTCGTGTTGATATCTTGATGTGTAGGTTTCCTGCGCGTTATCAAATGTAACTGCGGAACCCTCAGGTTTAACAGAAGCGTTAGCAAAACCACTTAACATTACCTCTTCTTCGAAAGCTCTATCTGAGGTTTCTGTAGTAAAGATTTCTGCATGTTGATTTTCATAACGATTATATTCCAAGCCGAATAGTGCATTCAAACCTGGCTCTAGTTCTTTAACTAGTTGATTACGTGATATAGCCATAATTAAATACTCCTATTATAATGCTGTGTGGAACGTATGTTCGTTGATATAAACAATGTAGTTCAAGTTCGCAGAACCTAAATCACTGTTCTCTGGGTCAGTAGATATACCGATGACTCTTAGTTGGCCATCAGTAGCTTCTAAATCGGACACGTCTAATTCAACATTGGATGTACCATTAATTGTTGAACCAGTAGCGTACACGATATCTGCTACTTTAAATATATCTGTTCTTGCTGAAGCACCATCACCTTGTACCTCAAATCTCTCGTATGGATCGTCGTATACGAAAGCATCAATATCACCAGTGGTAATATTTGTTTGTGTGTAATGGTTTCGAAATGTTGGTTTTCCAGTTGTCGGATCTGTAAAATTACATCCAAAGAATACACCTAAAAGTGTATTGCCAGCAGCTGCCACATCAATAAAACCTGTGTTAGAGGCTTGTGGTATAACAGGATCGCCTTGNAATATTGAAGATGCTTCGTTATCAGCAATCTGATATTCGGACATACCCTGGTTATCTGCGTTTTGTCCAACCTTACCAACAGGTTTCAAACCAAAAGCACTATCTTGATTTGCCATTTGTTTTTACTCCTTTGTTAGTTTAGTTGATGGTTCGGAATAACTAAAAGATTAGTTCTTCTTAGAGCCACCAAAAGTTACACGACTCTGCCGTTCTTGGTTGATCGGCATCGTTGGGTGCTGCTCCTTCATAAGGTCGTTTTCAACTGCCTGTTCTCGATCTGCTATTTGTTGTTTAAAATAGTCTTCTCGAGACTTCGCGATCTCTTCCGGTATCCTAGCCAGCAATAGGCCACCAACTCCGATTACCCCAGAGTGTTTGCCGTCTTGTATGGTTGGAAAATCTCCTTCCGGATATTCATCAGCTCTCACTAATTCCCATCCAGACCTCATTTTACCCATGATATTTTTAGTATCATCGAAACCCATACTTTCAGCTCTTATCCAACGGTGTCTGTAACCTGTTGGAGCAGGGGGTGCATCTAAAGATGATGGAGGAGTCCAAACTTGTTTACGAGCTTCTTTGGCTCGAGTTTGACTCGCGCGGGAAGTTTTATTTATTTTATTTTCATTTTCCATATGCTTATGCCTCCTTCGCGACTAATTGTTTCGCATATTCTTCAAGTGGCACACCTAATCGTTTAGCTATTGCGACCTGTGAGGGTGTGAGTTTCACGGTCTTGCGGCGTCCTGATGTAGCTGGACGTTTGGCTGAAGCTACAGTTTGAGAGGGTTTCTCTTGTGTAGTATTTTCTGTTGTACCAAATTTTTGAGGAAATTCAAGTCTTATCCTTTTATCCACTTCTTGATAATACTCGTCACTNGANGGGTCGTANCCNTCTTCCTCAGTCAGNTTCTTATGTATNTCAAACGCCGTGTAAGTCATGGCATTATCAGTTCCAAACCAAGTATTGTTTGCCGCCCAAGCCTCTGCTTTAGGGTCCATTTGCTGAGCTGCTTGCTTTAACTGCGATGCATTAGCATATCCTCCCTGTGGTTGTTCGGCTTGTTTATCCTCTTCTTGTAAGGATCTAGTTGGTTTTTGAGCTTTGACTTGGTTAAGTCTAGCNGCATCCATTGTNAAAGNAGATATNTCTGTTTGNGCNGCTATTTGTNCNTCNACATCTTGNGCNTCAATTGCAGNTTTTANCTTTATCTTAGCTGCTTCAAGATTAGATTTAACTCTNTTTTCAAACTCAGANACATAATTNGTGTCTAANTTTTNATANTTATCTTGCAGCTCTTTTGATTTATCTGTAACTGANTTTGCNTANNNNATNGCTTCTTCTTTCTGACGTTCTGCNTCACGCATTTTACGTGTAAGCTTTGCAATTCTCTTTTTGACACCTTCACTATATTGTTCAAGTTCTTCTTTCTGTGGTGTCTCTTCTTTTGTCTCTTCAGTTTCTTGTTTTGTATCTTCTCCCGAATCGGTTGTTTCTTCAACCTGTAGTTCTTCTTTTTGTTCTGGTGCAGAATTATCTTTTTCTAAATCTATCTCTGCTCCTTCTGTTTCACCAACATCAATCATTGGCTCTTCTTTTTTTAGTTCTTCGGGCATAGTATTCTCCTATGTTTATATGTGATGTAGAATATCTTCAGGATTTTTAATTGTCCCTAGGACTTCATCATCGTTTAGTAATCGCACCTCTCCACCTTCAATAGGGAGACGTGATCCGGCATATCGAGCAAAAATAACCCAATCGCCTTTTTTGCACCAAGGACCCGTATAGAATTTATTTTCATCCTTATAGGCCAATGGTCCAACCTTTATAACGTAGCCACAATTTGTAGCTATTCGTAACTTGTCTAATGATTCTTGAGCAATAATAATACCACCTTTGGTTTTATCTTTTGGCTCAAATGGTAAAACTAGTATTCTCCAACCAGATGGTGTTGGTAATTTTTCTAATAATTCTTTAGATATATTCTCAGCTCTAACTTTGTTTTTATCTTCTTCTGCTTGTTTTTTATCTTCTTCTTTGTATTTCTCTTGTAATGCGTATTTAGTCATCAGTTTGCTCCTTGTTATCTAGCAGGTTAGAGAGTTCCTGTAGTGTTTGTTCAAAAGCTTGAACTTTGCCGATAAGATATTGATATTTTTCAAGAGTGTCAACACCAGACATGATGGCATCTTTACAGTCTTCAGTAGACTGTTTTAAGTATCTTTGCAGTCTGTAGACCACATTAAGTTCTTCCATTATTTTTCCTTTCGTGTATTTTTACTTTATGGCTGATCCAAAGACAGATGAAGATTTAACAGTGATAGTAGAGTTTGAATTTGAATTGCCAACTATTCATTAGGCCTTCTGTGTTTTTCTAATACTTTCTTTACCTTTCTTAAAAATACTAGCGACTTGTGTTTTTCCCATGACCTTAGCTCTTTGCTCTCCGACAGTAAGGATTTGAATTTTCCGTGCAAAAGGTTTTTTAATTTTCTTAACTTTTGCGACCGTCTTCCTTGCGTCAGCTGGAGTAGCAAACTTAATGCTAACAGTGTCCTTTGGATTTTCATCTGTGTATAATCGTCTTCCTGAACCTTTAGGTTTTTTTCCTGTTCCTACTTTTGGATCCGCCAAGTTTTTTCCTTTTCTTTTTTAATAGACCACTTCTCTTTCCAGGTGGTTGAGAAATCTGTTTAGAGATTTGTGCTCTAGATATAGCCATTGAAAATTAAAGTGGTCTAAGTTTTATTTTTTCTTTTTCTTCTTTTTAGCGTTCTTCTTCTTTGCCATTCCGCCGCCACGCATCTTTAGCATTCCACCGCCACGCATTTTCTTCATCATGCCGCCGCCACGCATCTTAGCAACGTTTTTCTTTTTTGCCATTCCTGGTGCCATTTTAGCCTCCTTCTTTAAAAAGCTTTTTATATTGTTTTTGTCTAGACTCTACTACTTCATTGTAATAGCCCTTGGGCCATTTATCGTAATAACCCATACGTTTTAATTTACCAGATTCTTTATGTAATTTCGAGAACTTTTGTATTAACATCATGGAGTATTGAATTTTAGACTCAGGTAAATTAGTGGTGTCTCCAGTAGGGTTGGTTAAAAACTCGTGGTCTTCATCATTGGGAGGACTATAAGGATGAAAGCCCATGAAATAATGGTCATCAGGATTATATTTATTGTTAAATTTATCAATAATTTTTTGAAATTTGTTAATGCTATATTCTTTATAAAAAGGGTCGCAATANATTANAAGTTCTATTTTTTNGTAATCTATNGTTTTTATTAATTTATGAAGATATGAAACATAGCCTTTATCAGGATCTCTTAACTGTATGTNGACTTTGTTTTGTAGCCAAGCCGTTTTGGCATAAGGACAAGCAGGTAAATTATTTAGTTGTACATTTGGCACTTCTAGAAAATGTTTAGACCAAAGTCTTACATCTTCTTTTACTAAATTAATTAATTTTTTTGGTATCAATAATCAGAGGTTTTAATTAAGAACTCTTCTATCCAAGCCACTCTATCATCCATATCTAATATCTTTGCTTTTATAATGGCTATATCTTGTTGCATTTGTGCAACACTGTCTGCTTTCTTTTCAACGGCGTTAAGTCGCTCTGACCACATACCCCATGTCATGCCGATTGTTGCAACCAACACGACATAAGGTAAAACTGTCTTTATGTCTATCTTAATCGACATACGCAATCCTCATCTGTCTTACAATCGCACATTGTGACCTCCTAATTTGATTTAGCGGACATACCGCTTAATGGATTATTTAAAGCTTTATTTATCTTTAAGTCAAGACTTTCTTCAAGCAACTTCATTTCATCAAGAAGTTCTCTTGCATCTTCTTTTTGTCTATCTTCCACATCATTTACAATCTCTGTAATGTGTCTTATATCGCCATTCATTTGACGTAAATCGGCTTTCATATCAGAGCGCATATCACGTGCTACGTCACTGATTATAGTTATTTCTTGTAATATCATGTCTATCTCTGATTTTAATACTGCCATGCCTTCATCATATTGTGAAAGGTCCGGCTCGGTATACAGAGTAATCTTTTCCTTCATATCTAGATAATCCTGATAAAAAGTAAAACCTGTCCATGCAGCACCACCTAGTGCACCTAATAAAGTGAAGATAGCGAAGACCTTACCTCCAGTTATCTTCATCCCCGAATACTCAATACTGGGCATCTATTATCTCCTGAAGCGTATTATCTTGNGCCATGTTAAATAACATACCATACTGATCATCTATTGTCTTGTTTAAATATTCATCAACATTTTTATCTTGTATGTAAGACTGACTGTCGAAAAAGGTTTTTGTATTACCCAATATCTGCATGACAATTAAAGTTTTAGTTTGAGCAGCGTCATCATATCTAGCTTTATCATCAATCTTCTTGACTATTTTAGTGGCAGCCTTTTCTTTCTTTGATACTTTAGGCTCNGATGATTTCTCTTCTTCTACTGTTTCTTCTGGATCTTCTTCTTTTTGTGGTGTTTGTGGTTGCTCTGATTCTGATTCCTGTGGTTCTTCTTGAGATTCTTCGATAACTTCTTCCTCGGGTTCAGCCTCTACTACTACAACTTCTTCCATTTCCATTTCAATTTCTAACTCCACTTCGGTTTCAACTTCAACAATTTCTACCTCAGGCTCAGGTAAATTTATTTCAATCTCGGCTATTTCTAATTCCACACTAGCAACAGTAATCTCTTCTACAGGGGCTTCGATAGGCACAAACTCTATCTCACCGTCATTCATACTAATATCGTTAAATTCAAAAACCTCTTCAACAAAATCTAATTCTATAGGATCAAAAATATTTAAATATAATATTTCTTCCATGGTGGTGATTTGTTGAGTGATAATCGTATTAATAACATTGTAAAATACGTTGACAGTCACATCATCAAACAGAGGACCTATTGCAAGATTGATATCTCGTCCACCTACCTCAACAGTTATTCTATTTAAAACACCACTGAAATCGAAAGACCCAGTGTATGATTGGTAACCTGATGCAATGCCAGATTCAGACAAGATATCAGTCCCTTGAAAGACTGTGTTAGATCCATTACGTCCTGTAATGTGCATGTATATTCTATCTTGAGCATCTCGTTTTTCGACTTCAATTGAGTATCTTAC
>FUFK010071510.1_pt1 | contig 13142 bp, 5 predicted proteins | sample 1021851 | NCBI WGS metagenome assembly FUFK01 (sample SAMEA51879418, study PRJEB19060) | metagenome | reverse complement strand
AGACCCTAATGCTATTAAAAATGATACTGATTACTTTAAAAGGCGTGAAGAGTTTTACAGTGGTTATGATGTAGAAGACCCACATGGTTATGATGAGATAGATGAGTATGGAGTTAATTACTTTGAAGAATAATTATGAGAGATGAACTCTATAATTCTTTCCGCTTTTCATTACTAATACCTTTAACCGCTAGAACACCTATATGCTGTTCCTTTATTATCTATGACTTGAATAAGATTTCTATTTGCGTCTTGTAGATACCTGTACCCTGAAATACAGTAAAGCGTAATTCCAGTCTGTTGGTCGTAAGCTATTACCCGTATTGATAATTTCCCTTCAGTATGTGCAAAAGGAGAAAGTAAAAAAACTGTTAATAATAATTTCTTCATAATTAATACCTCTTTAAATTAATTCCTTAAAAAGTATAACTAGTAAACGTCTCAAATAGGCTTAAATTGTGTAAGCATTAGATATATATAGGGTATGGGGTATGCCGATTCGTGCCTAGCCCCGTTGCTAACATAAGGGTTTATTTAAACACTGCCTAGAAATGGCGGACTTTATAAAGCCTTTAGGCACTAGCGTTTGTGAGAGTATAGTCTTGTTTGTGGTTACCATATGGTTACCAAATGAATATGAAGGTATGTTCTAATTTACAAGAAACTTATAGATACAACGTTTATAAGGGTATTGAAAGAAATAGAACAGAGTATTATGAGTCCACTGCTCTAACCAAACTGAGCTACAGGCCCAAGACTGAAACCCTTACTGTTACTGCGTTTGAGAGGTATACTACTTAGTCTAATTAGTGGTCACCAACTGGTCACCAAGTAGTAGTTTGTGCTATAATGGTTACCATATGGTCACCAAGACAGACTCAAACGTAAGAAAGTTAAGGACTTCCTCTACTCGTATTCAAATAAATAAATCCACTTGGGCTAAGCATAAGCCACGCCAACTGAGAGATTTCTTCATTCGAGATACCAAGCTCGGTGGTTATTATATTCGCATTAGACCCAATGGCAAGAAGACATACAATGTTCAAGCAAGGCTTGGTGGTAGTGGTAGAAAAGTAAATATAACCATTGGTGATTGTGAGCTTATAACCCAAGACCAAGCAAGAGAAACAGCAAGAGACTATCTCTTTAAAATCAAACAGGGTATTCACCCAAAACTAGNNATTAGAACTGAGTCTGCTAAAGATAAAACATTAGAAGACTTAGCTGAAGATTACATAGCCATTAATAAGAAACTAGCTGAAGGAACTATTAAAGATTATAGGAATAGGATAAAGAATAGAATGCCCTCAATGTGGAAAAAGCCTATAACAGAGCTATCTACAGAGGAGATTGTTGATTGGTGGAGAAGNAGTAAAGGAACAAGGAATGACCAAGTAGCCTTTATCAATGCTCGTAAATTAATGTCTCANGCAACAGCTAGNAGATATGTTTCAGAGAACCCATTCATNAATGCTAAAGAACTTATTGGAGACTTNCCAGAGTATGTTCGTAAGATAACCCACGTATCTAAAAGAGACTTACATAAATTCTTTACAGCTCTAAAGGAAGAAGGAGAAAGATTATCTCCCAATATGAGAGACCTTATCTTGTTTCTTCTTGTTACTGGTAAACGTTCAGAAGAAGCTCGAACACTAACTTGGAGTAATGTTAATTTCAAAGAAGGAACTATTACATTAGAGAANACAAAGTCCGGAAAGGTTGATGTTATACCAATGACAGGNTTTATGTATGTGATGTTAAAGACTAGAGAAGGCTTATCTGATAAAAGACCTGCTTTCAGTAAACACCCTATTTATGTATTCCCAAATAGAAATGGAACTGGTTGNGTTAAAGACTTNCGTAAATCAATGGCCAAGATAAGTAACAAAGCTAACTTAGGTTTNAACATAACTCCTCATGACCTTAGACGAACATTCTCTACNGCTCTTGCTGAATTAGAAATCACTAATGAAGATGTTGCTGTATTACTTAACCACTCTAAAAGAGATGTTACTGANGGTTACATCATTAGAAGCTTGGACTATAAAAGAACTAACTTAGAAAAGCTTGAGAAATATTTTAACGATTACGGACTTCAAACGTTAAGTTATATAACAGTNAATTGGCATGAAGGTAACTCTCGTCTGTTTGACCCCATTGATGTTGATGAGTCTGTAACTAAGGAATTAGACTTTGAAAAAAATAATGAGTATCTACTTGCTAANTATGAAAGTAAGTATGAAGGATACGGACACCCTGAATGGAAAGGAGATGATGAAGATAGTAAATAACAGTATAAAATTTTTGGTTCTTCTCCTAACACCTTTTGCNTATGCTGATATTCATTTAACCACTTTAGATAATTGGGAGATATTTACTTATGATGAAGAGTCTTTGATGATTGCAAAGTCCAACGAACATTCAAACAAACAAAAATCAATCTTAGGCTTTCATGTTGTAAGACCTCTATGCGTTGCACATGACCCAGTGTTTATGTTGGAAAGTAAAGAAGGAACATTCTCTGATAAGGATATTGTTCATGCTCTAATGAAGATNGATAAAAGTAAACCTAAGTATCTGCACTTAGAAAAAACATTCAGCTTCCAAGATAAAAATAAAGAAGGGAAGGAGATAAATCATTTCACGATTGAAAAGTTTCCTCCGTTTGCTCGTGCTAACAAAATGGAAGTAACCTTCAAACAAACCACTCAGCTTGAAAACTTTGTAATGGATTTAACAGGGTTACAAGAAGCTAAGTATGAAGCTGAAGAAATATGTAACTCACCATATCCAATAGCAACTGTTTCACGCATGGAGAAGATATGAAGGATAACTTAGCGTGGCATTGGTTAATTAGTGAGTTAACCCTAGTAGTCCTCTGTCTTTGGTTGATAGGTTAATGAAAAAATTTATCATAGCTTCAACAGTGTCTTTGTATGTATTTGCATACGTAACATATCAAAACAGTCCTACAGAACTAGAATTATGGTGTAAGGATATAGTTAAAAATAAAGAACTAATCTTTGAAGAGCCACTAGGTAAAGCATTAATTGAAGTATGTTCTGAAAAAGAACACCTCAATATCCTTAATAATATAGTTTATAACTAGCTAAGTAACTGGTTTACGGAAGTTTATTTATATTATATAAAATAATCTGTTAATAAATTACTTAACAATATCCCAATATTTCGCCCTAAAGTATTGATATTACAGGGTTTGTTCCGGCTCTATAAGACTTTAAAAGCTTGTCTAAAATAATATAAATAATTAATAAATAAATATATTAACAACTTAACATAATTAACTATGTAGATTTTAAGGGCTTTATAAAGCTCTGTTTAACTATAAGGCTCTATACCACTCTATAGAGAACCAAAAATATAAGCTACAATTCCGTATGGCTTATATCAATTTGTATCTAACTACAGGACAAACATTAAACAAAGAAGATGTAGTTAAGGTCGGCCAAATGTTTAACCCTAAGTTTCCTACTAAGTGGACTAATGCTTCTATGCCTACGTTAGAAAACTTACTTTGTAATCTTGTAAGGTTTGAGAATGAACCTATCCTTTACGAACAACGAGCCAAGCCAAATGTAATGCCACGATATAACCCAATGGGTCTTGGTCATAAGATATTAATTGATAAACAAAGTGGAGTTCTCTGGAAGCTAATCAATATGAAGTTAGTTAAACAGACTCTAGGAAAGAACCCTTACTTTGTAAAAGAGAATGAGAAGGTAGTTACTTCAGAGTTTAAATCTACGAATGGAGTTATAGAGTTTGCAAAGTTACTTGGCATAACCAAGAAAAAGATTTACGAGGTTGAAGGTTCACATCATGTTATTTTGAAAGTTCCTCAAAAAGAAAAGCTTCTTGATTACAAAGACTCAGCTCTTACAAAACACATAGAAGAGTTAATGACTGAATACAATAATTTTTTAAACAGTTATAGCATTGTTTGTGACGGAGAAAAGTTTACTAACATAAAACTTCGTAGGACTTTTAGAGACTTAGACGGAGACAGGTCATTGAAGTATGGTAGTCGTGCCGGTAGGTATTGGCATAACACTAAGAGAACCAAAAGAAAAAAGACTCTACGCATTAATAGAAGTAAGTATGCTTCGATTGATTTAGTTTCTTCTCAGATGAATTTTCTCTACGCATATAGATTTAAGACTAAGCTTTCCCAAGAAGATAGATATGCTGTTCCCGGATACGAAGGAACAACTAACAGGAAGTTTGTTAAAGGTATGACTAACATAATGTTGAATACTAAAAACTCACGAAGAGCTAACGGAGGTTTCTTAGGTTGGCTTAATGATGAAGATAGAAGATACCTCAAAAAGATATTTAACAATGACCCATTAGATTTATTTCAACTTCAAAGAGACATACGCAAACATCATAAAGATATAGCTGATATGTTTTATCAACCTAAGATTGGAATGAACCTTCAGTTCTTAGAGTCCTCACATATCTTTGAAGTAGCTCTTCAATGTTGTCGACAAGGTGTTCCAGCTTTGACATTACATGATGAAATAATGGTTCGTCATGATGATAAAGATATAGCTGAAATGATTATGAATGGCACTGCATTGAACAAAAGGCTCTACAAAGCCATATTCTAAGGCTTTAAACATACCTCTAGGACGCACAGAGAAGCCCTGTATTGAACGCTTTTATTTGGGTTGGAGTCGTTTATCCAGTTATAATTTTAAGACTCTGAGATTAGCTCTATAGAGCTTTGCTCAGCATACAATTATTTAACCCTCTTGTCAAACTTTGTAACATCTATAACTAGTTAACGTCTCATATAGGCATAAATTGTGTATGCATTATATATATATGGGTGGGTGTGGGGTGGCGTTCCTGCCTACGCCTAACGTGGAGATAAGGGTTTATATAACCACTGCTTAGAAATGCCGGACTATTAAAAGCCANTAGGCACAGGCTCTAACGGATTTATACCTTACTTTATGGTCACCATATGGTCACCAAACTACAAATCAATATTGTTCTAAGTTTAAAGAATGTTGTATTAACAACGTTTATAAGGGTATAAAAAGAAATAGAACAGTGTATTATGAGTCCACTGCTCTAACCAAACTGAGCTACAGGCCCAAGACTGAAACCCTTACTGTTACTGCGTTTGAGAGGTATACTACTTAGTCTAATTAGTGGTCACCAACTGGTCACCAAGTAGTAGTTTGTGCTATAATGGTTACCATATGGTCACCAAGACAGACTCAAACGTAAGAAAGTTAAGGACTTCCTCTACTCGTATTCAAATAAATAAATCCACTTGGGCTAAGCATAAGCCACGCCAACTGAGAGATTTCTTCATTCGAGATACCAAGCTCGGTGGTTATTATATTCGCATTAGACCCAATGGCAAGAAGACATACAATGTTCAAGCAAGGCTTGGTGGTAGTGGTAGAAAAGTAAATATAACCATTGGTGATTGTGAGCTTATAACCCAAGACCAAGCAAGAGAAACAGCAAGAGACTATCTCTTTAAAATCAAACAGGGTATTCACCCAAAACTAGAAATTAGAACTGAGTCTGCTAAAGATAAAACATTAGAAGACTTAGCTGAAGATTACATAGCCATTAATAAGAAACTAGCTGAAGGAACTATTAAAGATTATAGGAATAGGATAAAGAATAGAATGCCCTCAATGTGGAAAAAGCCTATAACAGAGCTATCTACAGAGGAGATTGTTGATTGGTGGAGAAGAAGTAAAGGAACAAGGAATGACCAAGTAGCCTTTATCAATGCTCGTAAATTAATGTCTCAAGCAACAGCTAGTAGATATGTTTCAGAGAACCCATTCATTAATGCTAAAGAACTTATTGGAGACTTCCCAGAGTATGTNCGTAAGGTAACTCACGTATCTAAAAGAGACTTACATAAATTCTTTACAGCTCTAAAGGAAGAAGGAGAAAGATTATCTCCCAATATGAGAGACCTTATCTTGTTTCTTCTTGTTACTGGTAAACGTTCAGAAGAAGCTCGAACACTAACTTGGAGTAATGTTAATTTCAAAGAAGGAACTATTACATTAGAGAAGACAAAGTCCGGAAAGGTTGATGTTATACCAATGACAGGCTTTATGTATGTGATGTTAAAGACTAGAGAAGGCTTATCTGATAAAAGACCTGCTTTCAGTAAACACCCTATTTATGTATTCCCAAATAGAAATGGAACTGGTTGCGTTAAAGACTTGCGTAAATCAATGGCCAAGATAAGTAACAAAGCTAACTTAGGTTTTAACATAACTCCTCATGACCTTAGACGAACATTCTCTACTGCTCTTGCTGAATTAGAAATCACTAATGAAGATGTTGCTGTATTACTTAACCACTCTAAAAGAGATGTTACTGAAGGTTACATCATTAGAAGCTTGGACTACAAAAGAACTAACTTAGAAAAGCTTGAGAAATATTTTAACGATTACGGACTTCAAACGTTAAGTTATATAACAGTGAATTGGCATGAAGGTAACTCTCGTCTGTTTGACCCCATTGATGTTGATGAGTCTGTAACTAAGGAATTAGACTTTGAAAAAAATAATGAGTATCTACTTGCTAAATATGAAAGTAAGTATGAAGGATACGGACACCCTGAATGGAAAGGAGATGATGAAGATAGTAAATAACAGTATAAAATTTTTGGTTCTTCTCCTAACACCTTTTACGTATGCTGATATTCATTTAACCACTTTAGATAATTGGGAGATATTTACTTATGATGAAGAGTCTTTGATGATTGCAAAGTCCAACGAACATTCAAACAAACAAAAATCAATCTTAGGCTTTCATGTTGTAAGACCTCTATGCGTTGCACATGACCCGGTGTTTATGTTGGAAAGTAAACAAGGAACATTCTCTGATAAGGATATTGTTCATGCTNTAATGAAGATNGATAAAAGTAAACCTAAGTATCTGCACTTAGAAAAAACATTCAGCTTCCAAGATAAAGATAAAGAAGGAAAGGAGATAAATCATTTCACGATTGAAAAGTTTCCTCCGTTTGCTCGTGCTAACAAAATGGAAGTAACCTTCAAACAAACCACTCAGCTTGAAAACTTTGTAATGGATTTAACAGGGTTACAAGAAGCTAAGTATGAAGCTGAAGAAATATGTAACTCACCATATCCAATAGCAACTGTTTCACGCATGGAGAAGATATGAAGGATAACTTAATGTGGCATTGGTTGTTTAGTGAGTTAACCCTAGTAGTCCTCTGTCTTTGGTTGATAGGTTAATGAAAAAATTTATCATAGCTTCAACAGTGTCTTTGTATGTATTTGCATACGTAACATATCAAAACAGTCCTACAGAACTAGAATTATGGTGTAAGGATATAGTTAAAAATAAAGAACTAATCTTTGAAGAGCCACTAGGTAAAGCATTAATTGAAGTATGTTCTGAAAAAGAACACCTCAATATTCTTAATAACATAGTTTATAACTAGCTAAGTAACTGGTTTACGGAAGTTTATTTATATTATATAAAATAATCTGTTAATAAATTACTTAACAATATCCCCATATTTCGCCCTAAAGTATTGATATTACAGGGTTTGTTCCGGCTCTATAAGACTTTAAAAGCTTGTCTAAAATAATATAAATAATTAATAAATAAATATATTAACAACTTAACATAATTAACTATGTAGATTTTAAGGGCTTTATAAAGCTCTGTTTAACTATAAGGCTCTATACCACTCTATAGAGAACCAAAAATATAAGCTACAATTCCGTATGGCTTATATCAATTTGTATCTAACTACAGGACAAACATTAAACAAAGATGATGTAGTTAAGGTCGGCCAAATGTTTAACCCTAAGTTTCCTACTAAGTGGACTAATGCTTCTATGCCTACGTTAGAAAACTTACTTTGTAATCTTGTAAGGTTTGAGAATGAACCTATCCTTTACGAACAACGAGCCAAGCCAAATGTAATGCCACGATATAACCCAATGGGTCTTGGTCATAAGATATTAATTGATAAACAAAGTGGAGTTCTCTGGAAGCTAATCAATATGAAGTTAGTTAAACAGACTCTAGGAAAGAACCCTTACTTTGTAAAAGAGAATGAGAAGGTAGTTACCTCAGAGTTTAAATCTACGAATGGAGTTATAGAGTTTGCAAAGTTACTTGGCATAACCAAGAAAAAGATTTACGAGGTTGAAGGTTCACATCATGTTATTTTAAAAGTTCCTCAAAAAGAAAAGCTTCTTGATTACAAAGACTCAGCTCTTTCAAAACACATAGAAGAGTTAATGACTGAATACAATAATTTTTTAAACAGTTATAGCATTGTTTGTGACGGAGAAAAGTTTACTAACATAAAACTTCGTAGGACTTTTAGAGACTTAGACGGAGACAGGTCATTGAAGTATGGTAGTCGTGCCGGTAGGTATTGGCATAACACTAAGAGAACCAAAAGAAAAAAGACTCTACGCATTAATAGAAGTAAGTATGCTTCGATTGATTTAGTTTCTTCTCAGATGAATTTTCTCTACGCATATAGATTTAAGACTAAGCTTTCTCAAGAAGATAGATATGCTGTTCCCGGATACGAAGGAACAACTAACAGGAAGTTTGTTAAAGGTATGACTAACATAATGTTGAATACTAAAAACTCACGAAGAGCTAACGGAGGTTTCTTGGGTTGGCTTAATGATGAAGATAGAAGATACCTCAAAAAGATATTTAACAATGACCCATTAGATTTATTTCAACTTCAAAGAGACATACGCAAACATCATAAAGATATAGCTGATATGTTTTATCAACCTAAGATTGGAATGAACCTTCAGTTCTTAGAGTCCTCACATATCTTTGAAGTAGCTCTTCAATGTTGTCGACAAGGTGTTCCAGCTTTGACATTACATGATGAAATAATGGTTCGTCATGATGATAAAGATATAGCTGAAATGATTATGAATGGCACTGCATTGAACAAAAGGCTCTACAAAGCCATATTCTAAGGCTTTAAACATACCTCTAGGACGCACAGAGAAGCCCTGTATTGAACGCTTTTATTTGGGTTGGAGTCGTTTATCCAGTTATAATTTTAAGACTCTGAGATTAGCTCTAAAGAGCTTTGCTCAGCATACAATTATTTAACCCTCTTGTCAAACTTTGTAACATCTATAACTAGTTAACGTCTCATATAGGCATAAATTGTGTATGCATTATATATATATGGGTGGGTGTGGGGTGGCGTTCCTGCCTACGCCTAACGTGGAGATAAGGGTTTATATAACCACTGCTTAGAAATGCCGGACTATTAAAAGCCAGTAGGCACAGGCTCTAACGGATTTATACCTTACTTTATGGTCACCATATGGTCACCAAACTACAAATCAATATTGTTCTAAGTTTAAAGAATGTTGTATTAACAACGTTTATAAGGGTATAAAAAGAAATAGAACAGTGTATTATGAGTCCACTGCTCTAACCAAACTGAGCTACAGGCCCAAGACTGAAACCCTTACTGTTACTGCGTTTGAGAGGTATACTACTTAGTCTAATTAGTGGTCACCAACTGGTCACCAAGTAGTAGTTTGTGCTATAATGGTTACCATATGGTCACCAAGACAGACTCAAACGTAAGAAAGTTAAGGACTTCCTCTACTCGTATTCAAATAAATAAATCCACTTGGGCTAAGCATAAGCCACGCCAACTGAGAGATTTCTTCATTCGAGATACCAAGCTCGGTGGTTATTATATTCGCATTAGACCCAATGGCAAGAAGACATACAATGTTCAAGCAAGGCTTGGTGGTAGTGGTAGAAAAGTAAATATAACCATTGGTGATTGTGAGCTTATAACCCAAGACCAAGCAAGAGAAACAGCAAGAGACTATCTCTTTAAAATCAAACAGGGTATTCACCCAAAACTAGAAATTAGAACTGAGTCTGCTAAAGATAAAACATTAGAAGACTTAGCTGAAGATTACATAGCCATTAATAAGAAACTAGCTGAAGGAACTATTAAAGATTATAGGAATAGGATAAAGAATAGAATGCCCTCAATGTGGAAAAAGCCTATAACAGAGCTATCTACAGAGGAGATTGTTGATTGGTGGAGAAGGAGTAAAGGAACAAGGAATGACCAAGTAGCCTTTATCAATGCTCGTAAATTAATGTCTCAGGCAACAGCTAGCAGATATGTTTCAGAGAACCCATTCATCAATGCTAAAGAACTTATTGGAGACTTCCCGGAGTATGTTCGTAAGGTAACTCACGTATCTAAAAGAGACTTACATAAATTCTTTACAGCTCTAAAGGAAGAAGGAGAAAGATTATCTCCCAATATGAGAGACCTTATCTTGTTTCTTCTTGTTACTGGTAAACGTTCAGAAGAAGCTCGAACACTAACTTGGAGTAATGTTAATTTCAAAGAAGGAACTATTACATTAGAGAAGACAAAGTCCGGAAAGGTTGATGTTATACCAATGACAGGCTTTATGTATGTGATGTTAAAGACTAGAGAAGGCTTATCTGATAAAAGACCTGCTTTCAGTAAACACCCTATTTATGTATTCCCAAATAGAAATGGAACTGGTTGNGTTAAAGACTTNCGTAAATCAATGGCCAAGATAAGTAACAAAGCTAACTTAGGTTTNAACATAACTCCTCATGACCTTAGACGAACATTCTCTACNGCTCTTGCTGAATTAGAAATCACTAATGAAGATGTTGCTGTATTACTTAACCACTCTAAAAGAGATGTTACTGAAGGTTACATCATTAGAAGCTTGGACTANAAAAGAACTAACTTAGAAAAGCTTGAGAAATATTTTAACGATTACGGACTTCAAACGTTAAGTTATATAACAGTNAATTGGCATGAAGGTAACTCTCGTCTGTTTGACCCCATTGATGTTGATGAGTCTGTAACTAAGGAATTAGACTTTGAAAAAAATAATGAGTATCTACTTGCTAANTATGAAAGTAAGTATGAAGGATACGGACACCCTGAATGGAAAGGAGATGATGAAGATAGTAAATAACAGTATAAAATTTTTGGTTCTTCTCCTAACACCTTTTNCGTATGCTGATATTCATTTAACCACTTTAGATAATTGGGAGATATTTACTTATGATGAAGAGTCTTTGATGATTGCAAAGTCCAACGAACATTCAAACAAACAAAAATCAATCTTAGGCTTTCATGTTGTAAGACCTCTATGCGTTGCACATGACCCAGTGTTTATGTTGGAAAGTAAAGAAGGAACATTCTCTGATAAGGATATTGTTCATGCTCTAATGAAGATNGATAAAAGTAAACCTAAGTATCTGCACTTAGAAAAAACATTCAGCTTCCAAGATAAANATAAAGAAGGNAAGGAGATAAATCATTTCACNATTGAAAAGTTTCCTCCGTTTGCTCGTGCTAACAAAATGGAAGTAACCTTCAAACAAACCACTCAGCTTGAAAACTTTGTAATGGATTTAACAGGGTTACAAGAAGCTAAGTATGAAGCTGAAGAAATATGTAACTCACCATATCCAATAGCAACTGTTTCACGCATGGAGAAGATATGAANGATAACTTAATGTGGCATTGGTTGTTTAGTGAGTTAACCCTAGTAGTCCTCTGTCTTTGGTTGATAGGTTAATGAAAAAATTTATCATAGCTTCAACAGTGTCTTTGTATGTATTTGCATACGTAACATATCAAAACAGTCCTACAGAACTAGAATTATGGTGTAAGGATATAGTTAAAAATAAAGAACTAATCTTTGAAGAGCCACTAGGTAAAGCATTAATTGAAGTATGTTCTGAAAAAGAACACCTCAATATCCTTAATAATATAGTTTATAACTAGCTAAGTAACTGGTTTACGGAAGTTTATTTATATTATATAAAATAATCTGTTAATAAATTACTTAACAATATCCCAATATTTCGCCCTAAAGTATTGATATTACAGGGTTTGTTCCGGCTCTATAAGACTTTAAAAGCTTGTCTAAAATAATATAAATAATTAATAAATAAATATATTAACAACTTAACATAATTAACTATGTAGATTTTAAGGGCTTTATAAAGCTCTGTTTAACTATAAGGCTCTATACCACTCTATAGAGAACCAAAAATATAAGCTACAATTCCGTATGGCTTATATCAATTTGTATCTAACTACAGGACAAACATTAAACAAAGATGATGTAGTTAAGGTCGGCCAAATGTTTAACCCTAAGTTTCCTACTAAGTGGACTAATGCTTCTATGCCTACGTTAGAAAACTTACTTTGTAATCTTGTAAGGTTTGAGAATGAACCTATCCTTTACGAACAACGAGCCAAGCCAAATGTAATGCCACGATATAACCCAATGGGTCTTGGTCATAAGATATTAATTGATAAACAAAGTGGAGTTCTCTGGAAGCTAATCAATATGAAGTTAGTTAAACAGACTCTAGGAAAGAACCCTTACTTTGTAAAAGAGAATGAGAAGGTAGTTACCTCAGAGTTTAAATCTACGAATGGAGTTATAGAGTTTGCAAAGTTACTTGGCATAACCAAGAAAAAGATTTACGAGGTTGAAGGTTCACATCATGTTATTTTAAAAGTTCCTCAAAAAGAAAAGCTTCTTGATTACAAAGACTCAGCTCTTTCAAAACACATAGAAGAGTTAATGACTGAATACAATAATTTTTTAAACAGTTATAGCATTGTTTGTGACGGAGAAAAGTTTACTAACATAAAACTTCGTAGGACTTTTAGAGACTTAGACGGAGACAGGTCATTGAAGTATGGTAGTCGTGCCGGTAGGTATTGGCATAACACTAAGAGAACCAAAAGAAAAAAGACTCTACGCATTAATAGAAGTAAGTATGCTTCGATTGATTTAGTTTCTTCTCAGATGAATTTTCTCTACGCATATAGATTTAAGACTAAGCTTTCCCAAGAAGATAGATATGCTGTTCCCGGATACGAAGGAACAACTAACAGGAAGTTTGTTAAAGGTATGACTAACATAATGTTGAATACTAAAAACTCACGAAGAGCTAACGGAGGTTTCTTGGGTTGGCTTAATGATGAAGATAGAAGATACCTCAAAAAGATTTTTAACAAAGACCCATTAGATTTATTTCAACTTCAAAGAGACATACGC
>FUFK010057793.1_pt1 | contig 13142 bp, 12 predicted proteins | sample 1021851 | NCBI WGS metagenome assembly FUFK01 (sample SAMEA51879418, study PRJEB19060) | metagenome | reverse complement strand
TATTTTCTTTTAAATTTAAAATTCCTAATTCTGACTTTCCATCTTTATTAAAACAAATTATTTCACAAATTTGATTTCCCTCATCGTTAATAATTTCTATTTCATCATCTGGAAAAATTTGAAAAGCAGTTAGAGCACCACCATTTACAATATGTCGTTCAACTCCAGGTGGTAAAATATTTAATCCAGGATTTTTGATGTCGTTACTTGTCCCAAGCATTTTTTAAAATTTTTAAATATTGTTATAATTTTATCACGCTTTTTATTGATTAAATATATATATATTTTTTAGAACTAATAATCCTTTACCTGACTATTTGTTTTAACATAGAGTGTTAATATTAATACTAATAGGGGGAAAAAATGAAAAAAATAATATCATTATTTTCTGCTTTAATTCTTACATTTGCACTAACTTTAAGTAGCGCAAATGCAGATAAAAGTGGAGTTGTTAAAATTCCAACTCATAACTGGTCAAGTCAATTGGTAGGTGCTGAAGTAGTTGGAGAATTATTAAAAATGGTTGGTGAAAAAGTTGAGTATATTAACATGGATTCACAAGCTGTTTACCAAGCTATGGCTGATGGAGATATAGACCTGGTTCATGAAATTTGGGAAGGTGCTTTTGGTGCTTCTTACGAGAAAGCTAAAGCAGGTGGAGGAATTGAGGAAATTCTAACTCACGATGCAGTAACAAGAGAAGACTGGTGGTATCCAAACCATGTTGAGAAATTATGCCCAGGCTTACCTGACTGGAAAGCATTAGATAAATGTAGTGATAAATTTGCTAGAGCAGACTCTGGTGGCAAAGGAGTTTTCATTGGTGGTCCAGTTGACTGGTTAAAACATGATGCTGAAAAAGTTGAAGCATTAGGTATGAACTTTATGGTTAAAAATGCAGGATCAGCTGATGCAATTTGGGCTGAATTGGATGCNGGTGTTGCTCAAGGAAAAGCTGTNGTAGTTTTTAACTGGTCGCCAAACTTCATAGGTGCAAAATATCCAGGAAAATTTGTTGAATTTCCAAAGCATGACCCTGCTTGTACAAAGGATCCAGCATGGGGAATTAACAAAACAGCATTATATGATTGTGGTAACCCAGCTAGTGGTTATTTGAAACTAGCAGTTAATGCTGATTTTAAAAACAATCATCCAAATGGATATAAATTATTGAAACAGATGAACTTTTCTGGTCCAGATATTGACAAAATGGCAAATTACAAAGATACAGACGGATTAGAAGTATCTGCTGCTGCTCAGAAATGGTTAGACGATCATAAATCTAAGTGGGAGCCTTGGGTAGCTTCATCAAAATAAGTAATTGAAAATATATAAACGAACCGATTTTTATAAGTCGGTTCGTTTTTTTTTATTTTATGATAAATTAAAATTTAAGCATGAACAAAGAAGCNAAAATATCCTGCAAAAATATCTGGAANTTATATGGTGAAGCTCCAGAAAAGTTTCTAAAGAANACAAATAATAANCCTACAACNGAAGAGATTAAAAAAAATAATTATATACCTGCTGTAAGAGACGCATCAATAGATGTTAATACAGGTGAAATTCTAGTTATTATGGGACTAAGTGGTTCAGGAAAATCAACATTGCTTAGATGTATGTCAAAATTAATTGAACCAACTCATGGNCAGGTATTTTTTGANGGAAATGATTTGTTAAAAGCNTCTGAAAAAGANTTAATAGATATAAGACGGCATAAGATGGGTATGGTNTTNCAACACTTTGCACTTTTNCCTCACCGAACAGTTTTGCAAAATGTTGCATTTCCACTTGAGGTTCAAGGACAAGAAATTCAAAAAAGAGAGGAAAGAGCAAAAGATGTAATAAAGCTAGTAGGTTTAGAAGGAAGAGAAAAATATTATCCAAGGGAATTATCAGGAGGACAACAACAAAGAGTTGGTCTTGCGAGATCTTTAGCAGTTGAACCAGATGTTTGGTTTTTAGATGAACCTTTTTCTGCATTAGATCCATTAATAAGAAAAGAAATGCAAAACGAGTTTTTAAGACTTCAAAGNATGTTAAAGAAAACGATTGTTTTTATTACCCATGATTTTGANGAGGCAATTAGATTAGCAGATAGGATAGCTATAATGTATGAGGGGTTAATTGTTCAAGTAGGAACCCCTGAAGAATTGATTACAAAACCAGCCACAGATTATGTTGCTGAATTTACAAAAGATATACCAAGATCCAAATTATTAAATGCAGAAAGTGTTATGAATGAAAAAGATAAAAAACCTCATGAAAATACAGTTAATTACAATGATAAAATAGAAAAAATTGCATCAAAAGTCTTAAAGTCAGAAAGTGTTTTTTCTGTAATTGACAAAAATAAAGAAATTATTGGGTCATTAAGCAAAAAGGAAATAATTAAAGCATTATTTGCTGAAGATAAAAATGAATAAGATTAAAACTTTCTTACAGGGAAAATTTTTATTTATATTTGGGCCTTTCATTTTCTTGTGGCTCTTACGTTATATTATTCCAAATTATACTATTTCATCTAAAACACCTCATTGGGCTTACATTCCACCAAAAAGTTGTTTAGGTGGTTGTGGATCAATAGACGGACTTATACCTTTTGTTGATTGGACTAATGCATTAATTCAATTTCTGAGAAAGTACGAAATATTCGGTTTATTTACTTTTAGAGATTTTACAAGAGGCATCGCTAATTATGTTGACAAATTTTTAGATTTTACAGAAGCAGTCTTACACAAAGGTTTTCCAAGTTATGATGTAGGACCTTTGCCTTGGATATTTATTTTAACTCTTACAATTATTCTTGGTTTTTATTTGAGAGGCTGGAGATTAGCTTTATTGGGTGGCGCATGTTTCTCATATTTAATATTATTTAGCAAAAGAGGTATTTGGGAACTGTCTATGAAATCTTTGGCAGCCATCTCTGTTTCAGCACCTCTGGCAGCATTAATCGGACTGTGTTTAGGTATACTTGCGGTAAAAAGAAAAAGATTTGCAAACTTTTTATGGCCAATGCTTAACATTTTACAATCGTTACCTCATTTTTCATATTTAATATTAGTAGTTATATTTGTTGGAATAGGCACAAAAGCCGGAGTAATAGCAACTGTTATATTTGCATTTCCTCCCATGGCTAGATTAACGATATTAGGCTTACAAAATATATCTCAAGAAATAAAAGAGGCAGGNNTNATGGCNGGCTGCACAAAGTGGCAAATGTTATTTAAAGTTGANATTCCAGCAGCCAGGTCTCCAATAATGTTAGGNATAAATCAGGTTATTATGCAATGTCTTGCTATGATTGTTATAGCAGCATTTATTGGTCAACCAGGTCTTGGTCATGATTTATTAATTCGGTTACAAGGTTTAAGATTAGGTGANGCNTTTGAAATNGGTGTTGCTGTAGTATTGATTGCGATTACTTTAGATAGATATAGTCAGGCCTTAGCATTAAAAGAGCCTGAAAGAAGAGAAGGTAATTTCTTGAAAAGATATCCATATTTATGTGCAACTTTTTTTTCAATAATAATTTGTACGGTTTTAGTGTTCACTTTCCCTTTCTTTAATGAATACCCAAAAGAATTAACTGTTTCAGCGTCTGTATATTTAGATAATGGAATAAAATCATTTACCAGATCTCTATTTGTTCCATTAGGTATTTTTAGAGATTGGATGTTGATTTACTTTTTAATGCCATTAAAAGCAATATTCCAATCAATGCCATGGACAGGTGTGATTTTATTAGTTGGAGCAATTGGATGGAAACTAGGTCGATGGAGATTAGCTTTAACAGTGATGTTATTTGTATTTTTTATAGCTTCAACTGGATATTGGGTTAGAGCAATGATTACAGTCTATATGGTTTTTGCCTCATTAGTAATTTGCGCTTTGATTGGTATACCATTAGGAATTTGGGCATCTAAGAAAGAAAACAGGACAAAGATAGTTTTAAACACTTGTGATATTTTTCAAACATTTCCATCTTTTATATATTTACTTCCAGCAATAATGTTATTTCAAATAAGTGATGTTTCAGCAATATTTGCAATAGTCATATATTCCTCAATACCCATGATTAGGTACACAGTTTTTGGTTTGAGAAATGTGCCACAGCAAATTATTGAAGCATCTATTACTTCTGGTTGTACAGAAAAACAATTGCTGTGGAAAGTAAAAATGCCTTTAGCTTTTCCAGAGATAATACTTGGGGCAAATCAAACATTAATGTTTTCATTATTTATGGTTATGATTGCAGGTTTTATTGGTACAGTTGATTTATCTCAAGAAATATTTAGAGCTTTATCGTTTAGTGACGGAGGCAAAGGATTGATAATTGGTTTATGCGTTGCATTTATTGGTTTAACTGCTGACAGATTGCTAGTAGAGTGGTCAGATCAGATGAAAATAAAATTAGGATTTAAAAATTAATTTAATAGATTGAAAATTTATCTATCAGTAGATTAAATTTGAGGAAAATAATTTTCTTATTTGAGTTGTTATTAGATTTATTTTTAATTAATATTTTTGTATTTACATCAATATGAAAAAAATTTTAGTTATAGGTGGTGGCTCAATGGGATCAGCTTTTACGATCCCTTGTTTAGAAAATAAAAACGACGTTACAATTACTGAGCCTTATAGCAAAAGATTTATTAAAAATTTATCTTCTAAAAAAAAATTTCATTCTGATCTTAAGATAAAATTACCAAAACAATTAAAATTTAGAAAATTTTCTAAANATTTATTAAAAGAAAATTTTGATCTAATAGTAATAGCTTTAAGTCTTCCAGGTATTGACTTTATTGGTAAAGAATTAAAAGATTTAATTGTTAAATCAACAATTTTGGTTCTGACTAAAGGATTAAAATNTGANAAGAAAAAGAAATANNATTTTAACAATTTCNGANCAGNTTNAAANNANCNNTAANNNNAAAAATATTTCAGTNNTNAAAGGNCCNTGTTTNGCAAANGAANTAGCAANAAAAAATCAGACCAAAGTAATTATNGCAAATAAAAANATTAATATAGCAAAAAAAATTGGAAAATTAATTTCAACAAATTATTATTTAGTTGAATATTCGACAGATATAATTGGTGTTGANGTTTGTTCGGCNATAAAAAATATTTATGCNATGGTTATAGGTGCAGGTCAATCTTTAAATATGTCTTCAANTTTATTTCAAAAATCTCTNTTAGAAATGAAATATTTAACAAAATATTTTAATGGTAAAGAAACCACAGTCGAAAGTCTAGCAGGTGTTGGTGATTTATATGTAAGCGCTGCTGGGGGAAGAAATAGTAAAATGGGTGATTATTTAGGAAAAGGTTTTACATTNAAANCTGCTAAGAAAAANTTTATGTTNAAAGATACAGTTGAAGGAGAACAATTGGCNAGAGAAATTGGACCGTTTATTTTNAAAAAAATTAATTTACAAAAAATACCTTTAATGATCAATTTACTTANATCTTTATTAAAAAATAAAAAATTAAATTTAAAAAAATTGTAAATTTTATGAAATCTAATTGGAACTACCCAACAACTGTCTGGGTTGGTAATAATAGAATTATTGAAATTAATTCTGCATGCAAAAATCTTAAAATTAAAAAGCCATTGTTTGTCACAGATAAAGATNTAGNNGGTTTAGATTTTGTAAAAAATATAATTAAAATTATTGAAAAAGAATTCAAAAACTTAAATATTTTTTCCAATTTTTCTGGCAACCCTAATGGCGATGATGTTNATAAAGGTGTTAAAGAATTTAAAAAAAATAATTGTGATGGTGTAATAGCTTTTGGTGGTGGAAGTGGATTGGATGTTGGAAAAGCAATAGCGTTTATGTCTGGTCAAACAAGANCAATTTGGGATTTTGAGGATATAGGTGATTATTGGAAAAGAGCGAACAACGATAATATCGCACCTATAATAGCTGTACCCACAACAGCAGGTACAGGCTCAGAAACTGGAAGAGCATCAGCGATAATTAATAATGAAACTGGGGTAAAAAAAATAATTTTCCATCCTAAATTTTTACCGTCGATTGTAATNTTAGATCCNGTTTTAACTNTGGACCTTTCTCCTAGATTAACTGCTGCAACAGGNATGGATGCTTTAGCGCATAACTTAGAGGCTTTTTGCGCTCCTGGATTTCATCCAATGGCGGACGGCATAGCGATAGAAGGTATAAGATTGACAAAAAAATCTCTAATAACCGCTGTTAAAGATGGAAAAAATTTAGAAGCAAGGTCAGACATGTTGGCAGCAGCAAGCATGGGATCTACTGCGTTTCAAAAAGGCCTTGGTGCAATTCACTCATTAAGTCACCCGGTAAACGCTCAATTTAATTTACACCATGGATTATCTAATGCTATTTTTATGCCTTATGTACTAACTTATAATAAAAAATTTATAGAAAAAAGAATAGTATCTGTTTGTGATTTCCTTGGTTTAAAAAAANATTTTAAANGTTTTTTGGATTGGATNTTAGAACTNAGAAAAGANTTAAATATCCCACACGCTTTATCAGAAGTTATCAGTGAAGATAAATTTGATTTAGAAATGTTATCAAAAATGGCCCTCGAAGATCCTTCAACTGCGACAAATCCTAGATTGTTAAATCTAGAAGATATGAAAAAATTATATGACCACAGTATGAAAGGTAATTTATTTTCATGAAAAAAATACTAATAGTAGAGGGTAATCTTAAAGAGGAAAATCAGCAATTTACTAATGCTGGNATNCAAACACACACAGAAAGTTTAAAAGATAGTATTGCATATTTTACCAAAAATTTAGAAATTGATGTAGCAAATCCATCATCAGATCCTAAAGTTTTTGAGAATATTAAAAACCTTGAGGAGTACGATGGTCTTATATGGGGCGGCAGTAGCTTAAATATTTATAATGACACAATTGAAATTCGTAGACAAATTGAATTTATGAAAGAGTCTCAAAAAAAAATAAAAAAAATTCTTGCAATATGTTGGGGTATGCAAGTTGCGGTTACAGCAGCAGGTGGTCAGGTAAGGAAATGTCAAAAAGGAACACATAGAGGAATTGCGCATCAAATACAAATAAATGAAAATGGTTTAAAACATCCTCTTTATAAAAATAAAAAAAATAATTTTAACACTCCTGCATTTAATTTTGATGAAGTTTCAAAAGTTCCAGATAACGCTATACTTTTGTCATCAAATAAAATTAATAAAGTGCAAGGACTAAATTTTAAAATTAATGAGTGTGATATCTGGGGTATACAATATCATCCAGAGATATCATACGATAAAATGATAAGATTGATCCATTTTAGAACTGAGAGATTAATCGAAAAGAAGGCTTTTGAAGATCAAAAAGAAATTGATAATCATGTTCAAATGATAGAGCAAGAAAATCAAATATCAAATAAAGATTTAAGAATGATCGAATTAAAAAATTGGATTGATTATTTAAATGAAAATAAAATCTAAGCAACAAATAATAGAACATTTTATTTCAGGCAATAAACAAGATCAATTTATTGGTGTTGAGAATGAAAAATTTCTATTTAAAAAAAAAAGTAATGAAAGGGCAGATTACTCTGATTTAATAAAAATTTTTAATTTTTTTACCTCAAAATTTAATTGGGAACCTATTAAAGAAGATGAAAATATTATTGGTTTAAAAAAAAATGGAAAAATGATTACTCTAGAGCCAGGAAATCAAATAGAATTGTCTGGTAGTCAATTATCTAATATTCATGAAGTCTGTTCTGAGTCATATGAATTTCAAGAAAAACTAAATTTGGCATGTGAAAATTTTGATTTAAAAACTTTATCAGTAGGTTTCGACCCATTTTCGAGTATTGATAAAATTCCAAATAATCCAAAAAAAAGATACAAAGTAATGACAAAAGAGATGCCAAAAAATGGCTCCTTAAGCTTAGAAATGATGTATCAAACAGCTGGTACTCAGATAAATATTGACTACAAAAATGAGGAAGATTTTAAAAAAAAATTTAAGGTAGCATCTTATCTAACACCAATAAGTATCGCATTATTTTCAAATTCTGCAATCAAAGAAAACAAATTCAGTGGTTATTTATCTTATCGTTCGAAAGTTTGGCAAAACACTTCTAGAGCTGGATTGCCAGAAATTTTTCTTGAAGAAATGTCTTATGAAAAATATGCAGATTTTGTTTTAAATTATCCACTGTTATTTTATCAAAAAAATAACGAATATTTATTTCCAGATGGTAAAACATATTCCGATTTAATAAAGCAAAATGAAGCTGACAAAAGTAATCTTGAATTACATCTATCCACAATTTTTACCGAAGTAAGATTAAAAAGCTACATTGAAATAAGATCTTTGGATGCATGCGAATGGGATTGTCATTGTGCTGGTCCTGCATTTTTAATAGGACTTCTTTATGGAAATTTAAATGAATCATATGAAATTATTAATAAATGGAAAAAAAAAGATATTTTAGAAGCATATTTTAATAGTCCATCAAAAGGTTTTAGTACAGAAATAGAAGGCAAAAGTATTTTAGATTGGTCAGAAATTTTTTTAAAATTATCAAAAGAGGGATTAAAATCTAGAAATCAATTAAACTCAAAAAAAAATAATGAAGAAATATATCTTAAAAATGTTGATAGCATGATCACTAAAAAAAGTACTAAAGCTGAAGATTCACTTAAAAATCTAAATCAATGAAAAAAATTATAGCAATACAATCTAACAACCTAAAAACAATTAATCCATTAACAGATACTTCTTTACAATTAGCAATTGAAGCTCAAAAAAGAGGTTTTAAAATATTTTGGTATGAAGCTGATTATTTAAGTATAATAAATTCTAAGCTCCAAGCTCGAGGACATCTGGTATATTTTTTTGAAGGTAAAAAAAATTTTTATAAAATAAATAAAAAAATNAAATTTNATATTTCAAAAGCTGCTTTTATTTTAATAAGGCAAAATCCACCATTTGATATGAATTATATTAATTCTACATATTTTTTGGATAATATTGATCAAAAAAAAGTTATTAATAATCCATCTGCGATAAGAAATGTATCTGAAAAATTTTACTCTTCACGATTTTTAAGATTTATGCCTCCGACTATTTTTTCAAATAGTATTGAGGACATTCATAAACATTACAAAAAATATAAGAAAATCGTAATAAAACCTTTAGATGGTTACGCAGGAAAAAATATACTCTTTTTAACAAAAAAATTTTCAAAACCAAAAGTATCTTTATTTATTAAAAAATATAACTATTTGATGGTCCAAAAATATTTAAATAAAGTAAAATTTGGAGATAAAAGAGTATTTATAATTAAGGGTAAAGTAAAAGGCGCAATTAAAAGAGTTCCAAGAGTAGGATCTAACTTATCAAATATTTCACAAGGTGGAACAGCNTTTAAAACTGGCTTAAGTAAAAAAGAATNAAAAATTTCCTCATTGATTGGCAAAAGTTTATTAAAAGATAAAATTTATTTTGCAGGAATAGATTTAATTGATGGTTACCTCATTGGAGATATAAATGTTACNTCTCCAACTGGATTACCTCAGTTTAAAGATCTTACAGGAAAAAATTTAGCAAAAGATTTTTGGGACGGTTTAGGTTTAAAATAATCCTTCTATATCACCTTTTTTATTTAGTTTTATTTTATCAGCGGCAGGNACTCTTGGTAAACCAGGCATTGTCATAATTGATCCACAAACTACAACAATAAACTCAGCACCAGATGATAATCTTACCTCTCTTATAGAAATTTCATGACCTGTAGGAGCTCCTTTTAATTTAGGATCAACTGAAAAACTGTACTGAGTTTTAGCTATACAGACAGGTAATTTTCCATATCCATTATCCTCAAATATTTTCAACTGTTTTTTAACATTTTCATCTGANGTAATTGAACTTGCTTTGTATATCTCTTTTGCAATAGTTTCCACTTTGCTCCACAATGATTGATTATCCTCATATAAAAACTTAAAATTTTTCTTTTTTGAAACTTTGCATATTTTAACAACTTTTTTAGCTAAATCTTTTGCACCTTTTCCACCATCTGCCCAATGTGTAGACTCGCTGACTTCAACTTTTTGAATTTTGCAAAAATCCTTTACTGCGGATATTTCTTTTTTTGTATCTAAAATGAAACTATTAACAGCTACAATTGGCGTTAATCCAAATTTTTTTATATTACTTATGTGTCTCTCCAAATTTACTAANCCTTTTTTTAGTGCTTCAACATTTTCGTGTTTTAAATTTTCTTTTTCAACACCTCCATGCATTTTTAAGGCTCTTATTGTTGCAACAATAACTACACAACTTGGTTTTAAGTTTGATTTTCTACATTTAATATCTAAAAATTTTTCAGCACCTAGATCTGCGCCAAACCCAGCCTCTGTAACAACATAGTCAGCAAGTTTTAAAGCAGACTTTGTTGCAATTACCGAATTACATCCATGCGCAATATTAGCAAAAGGTCCTCCATGGATTAATGCAGGGTTATTTTCTAAAGTCTGTGTTACGTTCGGTCTTATTGCATCTTTTAAAAGAACAGTCATTGGTCCTTGGGCATTTAGATCTTTTGCATAAATAGGTTTGCCATCGGTATTGTATGCAATTGTTATATTTCCGATTCTTTTTTCTAAATCTTTTAAATCATTTGATAGGCAAAAAATTGCCATAACCTCTGATGCAACTGTAATATCAAAGCCATCTTCTCTAGGGAATTCTTTTGCAACACCTTTAGTATTTATATTTATGAACCTTAAAGCTCTGTCATTCATATCCATAACTCTTTTCCAAACAATTCTCTTATCATCAATTTTAAGTTTGTTACCCCAATAGATGTGATTATCTATTAATGCAGATAACAAATTATGAGCTGATGTAATGGCATGGAAGTCTCCAGTAAAATGTAAATTAATTTGTTCCATAGGTACTACTTGAGCATAACCTCCACCAGCAGCGCCTCCCTTCATACCAAATGATGGTCCGAGACTAGGCTCTCTTAAACATACTATTGATTTTTTACCAATTTTGTTAAGGCCATCATGCAACCCAACAGAGGTAGTTGTTTTTCCTTCTCCCGCAGGTGTAGGAGTAATAGCGGTTACTAAAATTAGATGTCCATCTTTTTTATTTTTTAATTTATTTAAGTATTCAAGGTTAATTTTAGCAATATGCCTACCCATNGGACTAAAGCTGCTATTATTATCTGGAACTTTGATTTTGCCTAAAATATCCTTAATAGGCTTCATTTTTGCGGCTCTTGCTATTTCGATGTCTGATTTGACTGCGCCCATATATGCTTTCTTTAAGCTTTATATTATGGAACAGATTTCTATACTTTATTATATAATTTTTAAAGAAATAAATTAAAATTAGTTATAATAATTTATGCAAAAATATTCATTTTTAAGCTTAATAAAAAATGCATTCTCAGGTCACAAAGGTTGGGAAGTTGCCTGGAAAGATCCAACACCAAAAAAAGAATATGACGTAGTCATAATTGGGGGTGGGGGTCATGGCCTAGCCACAGCATATTATTTAGCTAAAGAACACAAAATTACAAATATTGCAGTTATAGAAAAAGGATGGATTGGTGGCGGAAATGTTGGGAGAAATACAACTATTATAAGATCAAATTACATGCACGATGAAAACGGTCTCTTTTATGAAAAAGGTATGGAGTTGTGGAGAAGCATGTCCCAAGATTTAAACTTCAATATAATGTTCTCTCCAAGAGGAATTATTAATCTTGCGCATTCTGATGCACAAATGAACGCATATGCAAGAAGAGGAAACTCTATGAGATTAAACGGTATTGATGCAGTATTGCTCGATAGAGAAGAAGTAAAAAAGAAAGTTCCAGTTTTAGATTTTTCTGACAATGTAAGATTTCCAATATTTGGTGCACTGATGCAGCCCAGTGCTGGAACTGCTAGACACGATGCGGTTGCTTGGGGTTACGCAAGACAAGCTGACTCAATGGGAGTAGATATTATCCAGCATTGTGAAGTTACTGGATTTGATATTAATAATGGAAAAATTCAAGGAGTTAAAACCTCAAGAGGAGATATTAAAACTAAAAAAGTTGGTTTATGTGTTGCTGGTAGCACCTCAATTCTAGCAGAAATGTTAAATATGACATTACCAATTGAAACTCATTTATTGCAAGCTTGTGTTTCAGAACCAATCAAACCAATTCTTGATCATGTAGTAACTTTTGGTGCTGGACATTTTTATTGTAGTCAATCTGACAAAGGTGAAATGGTAATGGGTGGAGATTTGGATGGATATAATAGTTATGCTCAAAGAGGAAATTTGCCAACACTTCAACATGTATTGACAGAAGGAATTGCGATGTTCCCATTTTTAAGTAAGTTAAATATGCTAAGAACCTGGGGCGGTATAATGGATATGTCAATGGATGGATCACCAATAATTGACAAAACTCATATTGCAGGATTATATTTAAATTGTGGTTGGTGTTATGGTGGATTTAAAGCAACACCAGCATCAGGTTTTACTTTTGCACATACAATAGCACAAGATAGAGTTCACGAATTAAACGCTGGTTTTAGACTAGATAGATTTAGCACTGGTCATCTCATAGATGAAAAAGGTCTTGGAACAAAAACTTGGATTTCTTAAATGCTTTACATCAAGTGCCCACATTGTGGATTACGATCTCAAAATGAATTTGCTTATGGTGGAGANGCTTCAGTAAAAAGACCAGAACTTAATAAAGAAATTTCAGATCAAGAGTGGGATGAGTTTGTATATNTAAGAAAAAGCCCAAGAGGAAAACATTTAGAACTTTGGCATCATGTATCTGGATGTAGACAATGGATAAAAGTTCTTAGAGATACCTCAACACATGAAATATTTAATACTTATAAATCAGAAGAAAAAGTTGGATAATGGNACAAAATTATAGATTAGATAAAANCGGATTAGTAAATAGAGAAAAAAAACTTTCATTTAAATTTAATGGAAAAAAATATTTTGGCTATGANGGNGATACNNTNGCNTCNGCTTTAATTGCTAATGGTGTTCATTTAGTAGGAAGAAGTTTCAAATATCATAGACCAAGAGGTTTTTTTGGTGCAGGTGTCGATGAGCCATACGCTATAGTTCAATTATA
>FUFK010043697.1_pt1 | contig 13142 bp, 9 predicted proteins | sample 1021851 | NCBI WGS metagenome assembly FUFK01 (sample SAMEA51879418, study PRJEB19060) | metagenome | reverse complement strand
CAACTGTCTAAATGTCCGCTGAAATGGAAGATCAGGATACTGAAAACATTTCCGAAGGCCAACTCGGCCTTTTGAGAAAAAGGGCGGTACGGCTGGTCAGATTTTTCCGCCGCGCTGTTTGATCTTCTCTTTGAGCTCGTGGTGCATTTTATCATGAGCGGCTACTTCAGCCTCAGTCAAATTGCCATCGCCATTCACATCCAGGTATTCGAAATGGGCCATCATTTCCCCATCCATATGCATGTTCATACCTTCGTCAGGTTGATTTTTGTCTGCTGTAAAAGGTGGATTGTCAGCAAGCGCCGCACCGCTGAAGGCGACGAGTGCGGAGAATGCGATTGCGGGTACAGCTGCGTATTTCATAAAGGTATTCCTTTCTCTATCGTTGATATAAAGAAGGTTAGTGCATAGTATGGAGCACACAAGTTTTTAAAATATAAAAATTTGCAACTGAACTTCCCTGAAGTTCGGACGTTGATTTCCGGCGCTTCGCAATCTTGTATCCCTCAAAAAGCTTCGGGATACACCTTAGCTCGCTTTCCGGGACCGGGTCACTAGAAGTCGATAATTTTCCCGCCCCCTGATGCTGGACGCAAGGCTTACCACTCTGACTGTCCTTCAAGACATGTCCAGCACGGCCTCGCTGCCTACCGGCTTGGTCCGTACAGGCGTCACTCTATCCTTCGATCCGCCTCCTCCGCGGCAGTCTGCATGAAATCGAAACCACTCTTACAGATATTGCAGACCACAAGGATCGAAACATGAACATCCAAAAGAACACCCTCTCTGCCATCGCCCTAATGATCGCGACAAGCACGTCCGCCGCGTTTGCTAGCGGTGAACACAACGAAGGCCACGACGAACAGGCCGCGATAGGCCAACCCGCTGATCCCGCCAAGGCGGACCGAACGATCAACATCAGCATGACGGAGATGAAATTCTCCCCCTCTAGGATCGAGGTCGAAGACGGTGAGACCATCACCTTCGTCGTCACGAATGACGGTCGCATGGTCCATGAGTTCAACATCGGCAATCTCGGCACTTGGAAAGGCCACGCCGGAGAAATGCAGAAGATGATGAAGTCGGGCATGATGACCGCGATGAAGCTCAATCACAATAAGATGATGGAGGGCGGCATGATGCATGACGACCCCAACAGCGTCCTGTTGGAAGCGGGCCAGACCGCCGAAGTCACCTGGACGTTCGATGCCGGCGGAGATGTCGGCTTTGCCTGCAACGTTCCAGGGCACCGGCAGGGTGGCATGGTCGGTGAGGTGGACATCCAAGAAGGTTGATGTCGCCGAGGCCCATGCCGGGCCTCGGCCACCATTGAAGTTCGGAAGGGCGGCAAGTCCGCCCTTCCGATCATTGAAATTAGCGGAATTTCAGGTGAATCCGCCTGACCAAGCGGCGCAATTCTCGGCGACGATTCCAGCGGCACCGTTGGTGAAGTCTACACCTTAAATGAAGGCGTAACGGTGCAGAGCAAAACACAACATCTACTTGCCCGCCAAGCGGCTCCAAAAGCTTTTTGGCCGGTTGTCGGACAGTAGCGCCGTCACCCGGTTTTCCGAACTGTCTAAACGTTTCCGCAAGTCGCTGATCGTGTCAGCCATCTGATCTTTCTGAGCTTCTAGACCATTGAGCCGTTCTTGCGTGATCGCCAGTTCCTTTTCCAGTTCAATATCGCGCTCCAAGAAACTGTTATTATGCGCAACTCCATCCTGTTGCGCATCGTTTCTTTTACCATGTTGCGCAATGCGATGCGCAACATGGGGTGGAAAAACCCGGTGCAGCTCGGATGGGTCGATATCATAGGAGCCGTTTTCACCCTTTGAAGCTGAAATCTTTCCACTTTTTATTGCTCTCTGGATCGTCGTCTTGTTCTTTCCAGTGGCTTTCGCCGCCTCCGAAAGTGAATATCCCACGTCGTTGCACCCTGTTTCTTCCTGCCTGTTGCGCAATAGGTTATCGAGTTGCGTGGCGCAACGCCAAGAAAACCTGAGTCCGCTCAATATCTGCGGTTTCGCGGACGCAGGTTTTCTTAATCAACGTAAGCTGCTCCGTTTCCCGCAATAGGCCACGAAGGCGGCACCCGCATTTTTCGGCGGATTGCCCTTGGCCGATTTCGCCTGGGCGAAGGCCAGCCAATCAGCTCGAAGAGCATGGTAATCCCGACCTTTTTCCCGCGCCAGGGCGCGGGCCTTTTCCTCGGCCCAGTCAGGCAGGATAATTGTGGGCGTGATCCTTGCCTTAGTATGCCGGGGCCGGAAAATCACTAGATCATCGCCCGTCAGCTCAATCCGGTAGAAGGGCGTATGATCGTCAGCGATGATCTGGCGAAGGTTGAGCCGGAACTTCTTCAGGGGTGCGTTGCTACCGGTCTTTTCCTGAAGTTTGGCGAGGCCGATCTGCCACTTCGGCTGACCCCCACAGTGCTTGCGACCGATTTCATACAGGCGGCGCTCAAGCGGACGACGCAGGCGAAAGTAGTCGTTCGAGATCGTCACAACCTCATCACCCTCTATCGCCCGCATGACCCAGTCAGACAGGATTACTTCGCAGTAGTCGAGCCGCCACTTTCCCTCGCCCTTCATGACAAACCCACTGCCCGATTCAATCAGGCTGAAAAAGCGCGTTTCGCGTTTGTTGCCTGTCTGAATGTCGGTCTGGAAGGTTGTGCCCATGAGCCTTTGAAAGGCTTGCTCCAGGCGCTGATATTCAACACCGCCCGTCTTGCGGTTCGTGGTGATCATCAGCTCGCGGGCGCTAAAACGCACCCGCTTGCCGATCTTCTCACCCCGGTTTTTGCGGTGCATGAGCTGGCTCACACAGAAAATCAGAATGTCCTTGTCGAAAATCGTGGGCAGGCCGACCCCGGACGGCACGATTTTCAATCGGTTGTCGCCGCCACGGTATTCGAGGTGCCGCATGTCTGGCTTGGTGGCGAGCGAGAACAGCGGATGCTCCATCGAAGCCATATCGTCCTTCGGCACGACATCGGAAATGTCGAGGATGAAGAAATCCTTCTGGGGATGTCTGTCGGGTAGAAGGGGCATTCATTCGCCTAGAATAAATTCGTTATATCAGGAACCAACATCAAGCAGCGCGGCCAGCTCGTCAAGTTCGTTATATCAGGACCCTATTTTGAGCGAAATCAATTCGTTAGTTTCGGAACCCAGATTCGTTAGTTTCGGAACCCAGATTCGTTAGTTTCGGAACCCTGTGGATATTTTCCCCTTTCATAGCCATAGGGTTACGGGCAATTTTCAGGCCCGTAACGTACTCCGTAGGTAACACTATTAACACTAGGGGTTTGCTTGGCCCGCCCTTTCCAAAAGCCTCAAATCAATATATGTGTTCAGATGTACACATGCTTAGAAAGATCGTGACATGACCACCAGCACCACAATGACGATCCGACTCGATCCGCAGCTCAAGGCAAAGCTGGGAAGATTAGCGGACGGGACACGGCGCAGCCGATCCTTCCTCGCGGCCGAGGCCGTGGAAACCTACGTGGACCGTGAGCTGGCAATCATGGAAGGCATCGAACACGGATTGGCAGACGTAGAAGCGGGCCGGACGGTCAGCCATGAAGACGCAATGGCATCCGTGCGACGGGCGATCGAGGTTACGGCAGGCGGTTCCGCGTGAGCCGACCCGTTCGCTGGTCCGCCGATGCGCTGACCGATCTTGCCGGCCAGGTTTCCTATATCGCCGCCGACAACTCATCAGCCGCCCGCCGCGTGGCCGATGCTATCGACAGAACGGCCCTGGCCCTCGGAGACATGCCGATAGGACGCCCAGGACGAGTGATTGGTACCTACGAAAAATCGGTGACGAACCTGCCCTACATCCTTGCCTACGCGATCACGCAGACAAGGGGCGAAGAAGAAATTGCAATTGTCCGGGTGATCCACACGTCACGCGATTGGTCTGCCGAAGAATGGCCGGAGTAATTTTTCACTGATCCGGTGCCCTGATCCAGATGGCACAATAGCTTGACCCATCGTCACGCTCGATCACCTGCCCGCCCGCGCTACCGCAAAACACCCCCGGATAATCCCCGAAGTCACGGGCAGAAATGGTGCCGCCGATCCATGCCATCGCCAGAGCGCCCAGAAGCGCCCCTGTGGCGAGCATGGCGGTCAACCACACCCAGAACCCGCCAAACCAGCGCCATGCCTCTCTACGAGCCTCTCCGGCGGCCTGTGAGAGCTTCGCGCGTTCATTGTCGAGGTCGTGGCGGATGCCAGACATGGCGCTCTCTGCGGCCCGTGTAGCTGCGTGTGTGGCGTTCTGCGCTATTTGATCCCTGTCGGCCCGCAAGGCGCTCTTGAATGTCTGTGGTGCTTCCTGTGCAGCCTGTTCCATTCTGGCGACTGTCTGGACCAGGGTTTTGTGCAGGGCTTCTGCCTCCGGCCTGTCGAGGCTGGTGCGTTGCAGCTGGTCCATGTCCTTGCGGATAAGCGTCAGCTCGTCGGCGAGTATCTGAAATGGATCCTTGCTCATGTCTGATCCGCCTTCGCCGCGACCTGATCGAGATCTTCCAGCAGCCCGACCAGTTCTTTCTGATCGACTTCACGGGTGGCGTTCTTGCGCAGGGTTGAAGCCATCCATCGGGCAATCTTCGGATCGTTCAAAGCCGCAGTCGTCACGATGGCCCCGACGATGATTTTCCGCCGGGTCTCACTAGCCTTCTGGCGCTGTTTCAGGCGAGCCAGTTTTGCCTGCGCTTCGGCGATCTGTTGATCTATTGTCCGCGCCATTCTGGTCTCCTCTGCAACCGCCCTAAGTTGCTTTTAGGCTACGACTAATGTAGCGAGCAAGCCACGAAGTGCCCACTTATACAAACGCTGCGCGTTTGTGTGGGTAGGGGAGGCTGGCGTTTCCCCTTAACCCCTAAGAAAAGTGTAGCCTCTAAATGGCGATCTATCATTTACGCGCAACGATGATTTCCCGCTCTCAGGGCCGCAGCGCCACGGCAGCAATCGCCTACCGCGTGGCCGAGCGGATCGAAGACCGTCGCACCGGGCTTGTCTTCGATTACGCGGCGCGTGGGGGTGTCGATCACACCGAAATTCTCGCACCAGATCATGCGCCGGATTGGGTCCGTTACCGATCCGAGCTGTGGAACCGCGTCGAGGAATCCGAGACCCGCAAGAACAGCCAGGTCGCCCGCGAGGTCCGCGTGGCCCTGCCCGACGAGCTGACCCACGAGGCGCGGGCCGATCTGGTGCGGGAGTTCGCTCAAGCGCAATTCGTGGATCGCGGCATGGTGGCCGATATCGCCCTGCACGCGCCGGGCCGCGAGGGGGATGAACGCAACCACCATGCCCATATCCTGCTGACCACCCGCGAGATCGGCCCGGAAGGCTTTACCACCAAGAACCGCGACTGGAACAAGGTCGAGCTTCTGGAAGGCTGGCGGGAAGCCTGGGCGCGGGACAGCAATGCGGCCCTTGAGCGGGCCGGCATCGAGGACCGCGTGGATCACCGGACCCTTGTGGCGCAGCGCGACGAGGCGCTTGAGCTGGCATCGGCGGCGCGGGATCGCGGCGACGAGGGCGCGGAGCTGCATGAGACCGTGCGGGCCATGTCGCTGGACCGCCCGCCCCTGCCGCAGCTTTCGCTGGGGGCATGGCAGCTCAAGGAGCGCGGCATCGAGGTCGCCGCCGTTCGCGTCTGGCACGAGGTCAAGGACCGTGCCGCCGAGGTCAGGCAGGTGGTGCAGGAGTTGACCGGACAGGTCCGCGATTGGCTGGACCGTGCGGCAGAGCGCGTCATGGATCGTCTGGGATCAGGGCAGTCCGAGCTGGCGCTTGCCGGAGGGCGTGACGGTAGAGAGGAAGAACCCGACATTACCACGCGGTTGCGAGCTTCGCTGGAAGCTTATCGGGGCCGGGAGAAGGTTCAGGAAACACCTGTACCAGAGCGAGAGCGGGAAACGCCGCAGGACCTAGCGGCACGGTTGCGCGCGGCAGCCGAGGGGGTCGACCGGAAGGCGCTTGCCGAGGGGGTAGCGGCGTTGCGTGAGGGCCGAGAATCCGAGGAGCGGCAGGCAGAACTGGACGCGCAGCAACACGAGATGAAGCGTCAGAAAGAGATCGAGCGCGAGGCGGAACGGGTTGCTGCGCGCGACCGAGGGCCCACGCATAGGCTATAGGCTGTTGCGGATCGTCCGCGTCCTAATTTTATAACGACAATAGTTTTATTCGGTATGAAGATGCGCTCATTACGCGAGTGAACCACTACCGGTGTCAGCCGGTAGTGGTTCACTGCAACTGTCTAAATGTCCGCTGAAATGGAAGATCAGGATACTGAAAACATTTCCGAAGGCCAACTCGGCCTTTTGAGAAAAAGGGCGGTACGGCTGGTCAGATTTTTCCGCCGCGCTGTTTGATCTTCTCTTTGAGCTCGTGGTGCATTTTATCATGAGCGGCTACTTCAGCCTCAGTCAAATTGCCATCGCCATTCACATCCAGGTATTCGAAATGGGCCATCATTTCCCCATCCATATGCATGTTCATACCTTCGTCAGGTTGATTTTTGTCTGCTGTAAAAGGTGGATTGTCAGCAAGCGCCGCACCGCTGAAGGCGACGAGTGCGGAGAATGCGATTGCGGGTACAGCTGCGTATTTCATAAAGGTATTCCTTTCTCTATCGTTGATATAAAGAAGGTTAGTGCATAGTATGGAGCACACAAGTTTTTAAAATATAAAAATTTGCAACTGAACTTCCCTGAAGTTCGGACGTTGATTTCCGGCGCTTCGCAATCTTGTATCCCTCAAAAAGCTTCGGGATACACCTTAGCTCGCTTTCCGGGACCGGGTCACTAGAAGTCGATAATTTTCCCGCCCCCTGATGCTGGACGCAAGGCTTACCACTCTGACTGTCCTTCAAGACATGTCCAGCACGGCCTCGCTGCCTACCGGCTTGGTCCGTACAGGCGTCACTCTATCCTTCGATCCGCCTCCTCCGCGGCAGTCTGCATGAAATCGAAACCACTCTTACAGATATTGCAGACCACAAGGATCGAAACATGAACATCCAAAAGAACACCCTCTCTGCCATCGCCCTAATGATCGCGACAAGCACGTCCGCCGCGTTTGCTAGCGGTGAACACAACGAAGGCCACGACGAACAGGCCGCGATAGGCCAACCCGCTGATCCCGCCAAGGCGGACCGAACGATCAACATCAGCATGACGGAGATGAAATTCTCCCCCTCTAGGATCGAGGTCGAAGACGGTGAGACCATCACCTTCGTCGTCACGAATGACGGTCGCATGGTCCATGAGTTCAACATCGGCAATCTCGGCACTTGGAAAGGCCACGCCGGAGAAATGCAGAAGATGATGAAGTCGGGCATGATGACCGCGATGAAGCTCAATCACAATAAGATGATGGAGGGCGGCATGATGCATGACGACCCCAACAGCGTCCTGTTGGAAGCGGGCCAGACCGCCGAAGTCACCTGGACGTTCGATGCCGGCGGAGATGTCGGCTTTGCCTGCAACGTTCCAGGGCACCGGCAGGGTGGCATGGTCGGTGAGGTGGACATCCAAGAAGGTTGATGTCGCCGAGGCCCATGCCGGGCCTCGGCCACCATTGAAGTTCGGAAGGGCGGCAAGTCCGCCCTTCCGATCATTGAAATTAGCGGAATTTCAGGTGAATCCGCCTGACCAAGCGGCGCAATTCTCGGCGACGATTCCAGCGGCACCGTTGGTGAAGTCTACACCTTAAATGAAGGCGTAACGGTGCAGAGCAAAACACAACATCTACTTGCCCGCCAAGCGGCTCCAAAAGCTTTTTGGCCGGTTGTCGGACAGTAGCGCCGTCACCCGGTTTTCCGAACTGTCTAAACGTTTCCGCAAGTCGCTGATCGTGTCAGCCATCTGATCTTTCTGAGCTTCTAGACCATTGAGCCGTTCTTGCGTGATCGCCAGTTCCTTTTCCAGTTCAATATCGCGCTCCAAGAAACTGTTATTATGCGCAACTCCATCCTGTTGCGCATCGTTTCTTTTACCATGTTGCGCAATGCGATGCGCAACATGGGGTGGAAAAACCCGGTGCAGCTCGGATGGGTCGATATCATAGGAGCCGTTTTCACCCTTTGAAGCTGAAATCTTTCCACTTTTTATTGCTCTCTGGATCGTCGTCTTGTTCTTTCCAGTGGCTTTCGCCGCCTCCGAAAGTGAATATCCCACGTCGTTGCACCCTGTTTCTTCCTGCCTGTTGCGCAATAGGTTATCGAGTTGCGTGGCGCAACGCCAAGAAAACCTGAGTCCGCTCAATATCTGCGGTTTCGCGGACGCAGGTTTTCTTAATCAACGTAAGCTGCTCCGTTTCCCGCAATAGGCCACGAAGGCGGCACCCGCATTTTTCGGCGGATTGCCCTTGGCCGATTTCGCCTGGGCGAAGGCCAGCCAATCAGCTCGAAGAGCATGGTAATCCCGACCTTTTTCCCGCGCCAGGGCGCGGGCCTTTTCCTCGGCCCAGTCAGGCAGGATAATTGTGGGCGTGATCCTTGCCTTAGTATGCCGGGGCCGGAAAATCACTAGATCATCGCCCGTCAGCTCAATCCGGTAGAAGGGCGTATGATCGTCAGCGATGATCTGGCGAAGGTTGAGCCGGAACTTCTTCAGGGGTGCGTTGCTACCGGTCTTTTCCTGAAGTTTGGCGAGGCCGATCTGCCACTTCGGCTGACCCCCACAGTGCTTGCGACCGATTTCATACAGGCGGCGCTCAAGCGGACGACGCAGGCGAAAGTAGTCGTTCGAGATCGTCACAACCTCATCACCCTCTATCGCCCGCATGACCCAGTCAGACAGGATTACTTCGCAGTAGTCGAGCCGCCACTTTCCCTCGCCCTTCATGACAAACCCACTGCCCGATTCAATCAGGCTGAAAAAGCGCGTTTCGCGTTTGTTGCCTGTCTGAATGTCGGTCTGGAAGGTTGTGCCCATGAGCCTTTGAAAGGCTTGCTCCAGGCGCTGATATTCAACACCGCCCGTCTTGCGGTTCGTGGTGATCATCAGCTCGCGGGCGCTAAAACGCACCCGCTTGCCGATCTTCTCACCCCGGTTTTTGCGGTGCATGAGCTGGCTCACACAGAAAATCAGAATGTCCTTGTCGAAAATCGTGGGCAGGCCGACCCCGGACGGCACGATTTTCAATCGGTTGTCGCCGCCACGGTATTCGAGGTGCCGCATGTCTGGCTTGGTGGCGAGCGAGAACAGCGGATGCTCCATCGAAGCCATATCGTCCTTCGGCACGACATCGGAAATGTCGAGGATGAAGAAATCCTTCTGGGGATGTCTGTCGGGTAGAAGGGGCATTCATTCGCCTAGAATAAATTCGTTATATCAGGAACCAACATCAAGCAGCGCGGCCAGCTCGTCAAGTTCGTTATATCAGGACCCTATTTTGAGCGAAATCAATTCGTTAGTTTCGGAACCCAGATTCGTTAGTTTCGGAACCCAGATTCGTTAGTTTCGGAACCCTGTGGATATTTTCCCCTTTCATAGCCATAGGGTTACGGGCAATTTTCAGGCCCGTAACGTACTCCGTAGGTAACACTATTAACACTAGGGGTTTGCTTGGCCCGCCCTTTCCAAAAGCCTCAAATCAATATATGTGTTCAGATGTACACATGCTTAGAAAGATCGTGACATGACCACCAGCACCACAATGACGATCCGACTCGATCCGCAGCTCAAGGCAAAGCTGGGAAGATTAGCGGACGGGACACGGCGCAGCCGATCCTTCCTCGCGGCCGAGGCCGTGGAAACCTACGTGGACCGTGAGCTGGCAATCATGGAAGGCATCGAACACGGATTGGCAGACGTAGAAGCGGGCCGGACGGTCAGCCATGAAGACGCAATGGCATCCGTGCGACGGGCGATCGAGGTTACGGCAGGCGGTTCCGCGTGAGCCGACCCGTTCGCTGGTCCGCCGATGCGCTGACCGATCTTGCCGGCCAGGTTTCCTATATCGCCGCCGACAACTCATCAGCCGCCCGCCGCGTGGCCGATGCTATCGACAGAACGGCCCTGGCCCTCGGAGACATGCCGATAGGACGCCCAGGACGAGTGATTGGTACCTACGAAAAATCGGTGACGAACCTGCCCTACATCCTTGCCTACGCGATCACGCAGACAAGGGGCGAAGAAGAAATTGCAATTGTCCGGGTGATCCACACGTCACGCGATTGGTCTGCCGAAGAATGGCCGGAGTAATTTTTCACTGATCCGGTGCCCTGATCCAGATGGCACAATAGCTTGACCCATCGTCACGCTCGATCACCTGCCCGCCCGCGCTACCGCAAAACACCCCCGGATAATCCCCGAAGTCACGGGCAGAAATGGTGCCGCCGATCCATGCCATCGCCAGAGCGCCCAGAAGCGCCCCTGTGGCGAGCATGGCGGTCAACCACACCCAGAACCCGCCAAACCAGCGCCATGCCTCTCTACGAGCCTCTCCGGCGGCCTGTGAGAGCTTCGCGCGTTCATTGTCGAGGTCGTGGCGGATGCCAGACATGGCGCTCTCTGCGGCCCGTGTAGCTGCGTGTGTGGCGTTCTGCGCTATTTGATCCCTGTCGGCCCGCAAGGCGCTCTTGAATGTCTGTGGTGCTTCCTGTGCAGCCTGTTCCATTCTGGCGACTGTCTGGACCAGGGTTTTGTGCAGGGCTTCTGCCTCCGGCCTGTCGAGGCTGGTGCGTTGCAGCTGGTCCATGTCCTTGCGGATAAGCGTCAGCTCGTCGGCGAGTATCTGAAATGGATCCTTGCTCATGTCTGATCCGCCTTCGCCGCGACCTGATCGAGATCTTCCAGCAGCCCGACCAGTTCTTTCTGATCGACTTCACGGGTGGCGTTCTTGCGCAGGGTTGAAGCCATCCATCGGGCAATCTTCGGATCGTTCAAAGCCGCAGTCGTCACGATGGCCCCGACGATGATTTTCCGCCGGGTCTCACTAGCCTTCTGGCGCTGTTTCAGGCGAGCCAGTTTTGCCTGCGCTTCGGCGATCTGTTGATCTATTGTCCGCGCCATTCTGGTCTCCTCTGCAACCGCCCTAAGTTGCTTTTAGGCTACGACTAATGTAGCGAGCAAGCCACGAAGTGCCCACTTATACAAACGCTGCGCGTTTGTGTGGGTAGGGGAGGCTGGCGTTTCCCCTTAACCCCTAAGAAAAGTGTAGCCTCTAAATGGCGATCTATCATTTACGCGCAACGATGATTTCCCGCTCTCAGGGCCGCAGCGCCACGGCAGCAATCGCCTACCGCGTGGCCGAGCGGATCGAAGACCGTCGCACCGGGCTTGTCTTCGATTACGCGGCGCGTGGGGGTGTCGATCACACCGAAATTCTCGCACCAGATCATGCGCCGGATTGGGTCCGTTACCGATCCGAGCTGTGGAACCGCGTCGAGGAATCCGAGACCCGCAAGAACAGCCAGGTCGCCCGCGAGGTCCGCGTGGCCCTGCCCGACGAGCTGACCCACGAGGCGCGGGCCGATCTGGTGCGGGAGTTCGCTCAAGCGCAATTCGTGGATCGCGGCATGGTGGCCGATATCGCCCTGCACGCGCCGGGCCGCGAGGGGGATGAACGCAACCACCATGCCCATATCCTGCTGACCACCCGCGAGATCGGCCCGGAAGGCTTTACCACCAAGAACCGCGACTGGAACAAGGTCGAGCTTCTGGAAGGCTGGCGGGAAGCCTGGGCGCGGGACAGCAATGCGGCCCTTGAGCGGGCCGGCATCGAGGACCGCGTGGATCACCGGACCCTTGTGGCGCAGCGCGACGAGGCGCTTGAGCTGGCATCGGCGGCGCGGGATCGCGGCGACGAGGGCGCGGAGCTGCATGAGACCGTGCGGGCCATGTCGCTGGACCGCCCGCCCCTGCCGCAGCTTTCGCTGGGGGCATGGCAGCTCAAGGAGCGCGGCATCGAGGTCGCCGCCGTTCGCGTCTGGCACGAGGTCAAGGACCGTGCCGCCGAGGTCAGGCAGGTGGTGCAGGAGTTGACCGGACAGGTCCGCGATTGGCTGGACCGTGCGGCAGAGCGCGTCATGGATCGTCTGGGATCAGGGCAGTCCGAGCTGGCGCTTGCCGGAGGGCGTGACGGTAGAGAGGAAGAACCCGACATTACCACGCGGTTGCGAGCTTCGCTGGAAGCTTATCGGGGCCGGGAGAAGGTTCAGGAAACACCTGTACCAGAGCGAGAGCGGGAAACGCCGCAGGACCTAGCGGCACGGTTGCGCGCGGCAGCCGAGGGGGTCGACCGGAAGGCGCTTGCCGAGGGGGTAGCGGCGTTGCGTGAGGGCCGAGAATCCGAGGAGCGGCAGGCAGAACTGGACGCGCAGCAACACGAGATGAAGCGTCAGAAAGAGATCGAGCGCGAGGCGGAACGGGTTGCTGCGCGCGACCGAGGGCCCACGCATAGGCTATAGGCTGTTGCGGATCGTCCGCGTCCTAATTTTATAACGACAATAGTTTTATTCGGTATGAAGATGCGCTCATTACGCGAGTGAACCACTACCGGTGTCAGCCGGTAGTGGTTCACTGCAACTGTCTAAATGTCCGCTGAAATGGAAGATCAGGATACTGAAAACATTTCCGAAGGCCAACTCGGCCTTTTGAGAAAAAGGGCGGTACGGCTGGTCAGATTTTTCCGCCGCGCTGTTTGATCTTCTCTTTGAGCTCGTGGTGCATTTTATCATGAGCGGCTACTTCAGCCTCAGTCAAATTGCCATCGCCATTCACATCCAGGTATTCGAAATGGGCCATCATTTCCCCATCCATATGCATGTTCATACCTTCGTCAGGTTGATTTTTGTCTGCTGTAAAAGGTGGATTGTCAGCAAGCGCCGCACCGCTGAAGGCGACGAGTGCGGAGAATGCGATTGCGGGTACAGCTGCGTATTTCATAAAGGTATTCCTTTCTCTATCGTTGATATAAAGAAGGTTAGTGCATAGTATGGAGCACACAAGTTTTTAAAATATAAAAATTTGCAACTGAACTTCCCTGAAGTTCGGACGTTGATTTCCGGCGCTTCGCAATCTTGTATCCCTCAAAAAGCTTCGGGATACACCTTAGCTCGCTTTCCGGGACCGGGTCACTAGAAGTCGATAATTTTCCCGCCCC
>FUFK010040546.1_pt1 | contig 13143 bp, 25 predicted proteins | sample 1021851 | NCBI WGS metagenome assembly FUFK01 (sample SAMEA51879418, study PRJEB19060) | metagenome | reverse complement strand
CGGGTACAGGTACTGAGGTTCCAAATTATAATTTAACAATTACACCTCAATCAACAAGTAGTGTATTTTTAGCAAGTGTTAATGTTAGTATAGGTTCACATGCTGACCATACATTAATGAGAGTACAAGCAAAAACTGGTTCGGGTTCTTATACCCCATTAGGAAATGCAAAAGCGAGTATGCACAATTCAGCTGGTTATTTTGATTTTGGTTCGTTTCATGTAGGGGGCGATCCAAACCAAGTTAAAACAGCAGGACATATATATTACTATGCACCTGCAACAACATCAGCAATAACTTTCGCTTTGTTTTGCTACCAACATTCATCAACATCATACTTTGGTCGTTCTTCAAATAGTAATACTACTGACGATTATTCTGCAAATGGAATGACAATAAGAGTAGATGAATATTCATCAACATCTGATTTAGTATTTTCAGAATATACAAGTGGATAGGAGAGTAATATGGCAAGTGGAAAAATAATAAATCTTAATGACGCAATTTTAGAAATTAATTCTGAATGTAGTTTTACTAACTTTGCACCATTCACAGATTATTCAAAAATAATTTGGAATGAAAATTCACCAATAGTTTCCGAAGAAGATGCTGTTGCTAAAATGAATGAGCTACAAGCTATTGAAGATGCAAAAACTGATCCAAAAGAATTAAAAGCTAATGCAAAAGCTAAACTTATAGCTGGAGAAAAACTTACCGAAGAAGAAGCAAACATACTTGTAGGAGTTTAATCCTATGACTAAAGCAAGAGATTTAGCAAACTTAATTAGTGGTGGATTTACAGCAGATGATATTCCAAATCTACCAGCATCTAAAATTACATCTGGAGATATAGATGCAGCTCGTTTAAGTAATGCTACAACAGATACTAGCGACATTGTAAATGATATTTCTACATTAGGATTAAGGGTCCACACTCAAGAAAATCTTAATGCGTCTAATACTAACTCTGCATCTTTTGATGTATTTCAAGATAGCTCTGGTATTGCTTCAACTACTAACTCTCAAAGAAATGCCTCTGAATATGTTTCAACAGATGTTGAAAGTGCCGATAGTCCAGTAACATTTTCATATACTGGCTCTGACCAAACCTACACACCATCTGGTAAATCTAAAATGGATGTATTTATGTGGGGTGCTGGTGGTGGTGCTGGATATGACTATTCATCAAGTGGTGGTGGAGGTAGGCATAATGTAACTGGAGGGGCAGGAGGATTTACTTCTGGAACAGTTACAATTACTGGAACACCAACTTACAAATTAGTAGTAGGAGGCAGAGGAGAAGCTACAGATGTTACTAATGGATATGGAAATTACGCTTATGGTGGTGGTGGTCGTTCACGAGTTGGAAGCCACGCAGGAATTGGTGGTGGAGGTGGAGGATACTCTGGTATCTTTTTAACTTCTGTTGCACATGCAAATGCAGTTTTAGTAGCAGGTGGAGGTGCAGGTGCTAATGGTGGTATTACTCCACAAAATGTTGACTACTCTGGTAATGGTGGTGGTTCATCTGGTCAAGATGGTGGATTAAACTCTGCTGCTGGACACACAGCTGGAGGTAATGGAAAAGGTGGTACTCAATCAGCTGGTGGTGTTAAAGGAAATCATGGCTCTGGTTATGCAGGAGAAGCTACAGATGGTTCTGCTTTACAAGGTGGAAATTCTGCACACATGAGTGGTGCAGCAGGTGGTGGATATTATGGGGGTGGGGGTGGCTCACATACTGGAGGGCATGGTGGATCTGGTTCTGGGGGTGGCTCTGGATATATTGGACATGCTTCAGTATCAAATGGAGTTACAACTGGCTCTACACACACAAATATGACAGGAGATAAATTACCACCAGAAACATCAAACACTCATTATTCTTCTGGAATTGGTGTTGGTGGAAATCAAGCTCATGGTGGACATGGAAAAATAGTTTTAGTGCCTTATGTATTTACAGCAAACGCAACAGGAAATTTTATTTCTACTGCAATTACAGTATCATCTACAAACAAGATGGGTGCAGTTATTACTTATCAAGATGCAGTAGGAACTAACGCATTAAACACAGATATTATTATTCAACTCTCGGCTGATAATGGATCTAATTTTTCTACAGCTACACTTGTAGCTTTACCAGATTTTGCTACTGGTATTAAAATGGCTAAAGTAAATGACTTGTCTGTTACTGCTGGAACACAATTAAAATATAAAATTTTATTTGCTAATCAAGCAGCAGGTTCAAAAGTAGCCAGAATAAGAGGAGTATCTTTACAATACTAGATTATGCCATGGGGAGAGTTACAAAGAAAGCAACAGTACAGAGTGTAACTCTAAAACATATTAGTCAAAAGCTAGACCACATCCACAAAGATGTAGAGCAAAATACCAAAGACATAGTGCAGCTCAAAGAACAAGTGGCCATGGGTAGAGGTGGTCTTAAAGTGATCTTCTATATCGGAGGAGTATTATCAATTATAATAGGAGCATTAAAAATTGGAAAATTTATTTAATGGAATATGCTTTAGTATTATTGATATGCTCATCTGTAGCGGGTAATTGTTTACCACCTATCTCTTATGAAGATAGATTTGTAGATGCTTATGGCTGCATGATTACTGGTTATACAAGATCATTAGAAACTACAAAAGCTATTGGTCAAGATGAGGTTAATATGAATGGCATATACATTAAGTTCGGATGTACTAAAGTCAAACAAGAGAAAGGAATATCAACATGATACAAGGATTGAGTGCGTTACTACCAATACTTAACAAAGCTGTTAGTTTGGTACCAGATAAAAATAAATTACATCAACAAAAAGCAGATCTTGAAAAAGAGTTAGTCAAGGCTTTAGTAGATGTAGATAAAGAACAAGCAAAAATAAATAGAGAAGATGCAAAGGCAACTGGAAGATTAGCATGGATACAAAAGTTATGGAGACCAACTCTTGCTTGGGTATGTGTGTTTGCTTTTATGTTTCAGTTCCTAGTTATACCTATAACAAATTGGTATTGTGCATTAAGTGGTAAAGTAGTTGAGCTGCCAACTCTACCATCAGATGTTTTAACAACTACTTTGTTTGCATTATTAGGATTAACAGGAGCCAGATCTTTTGATAAACTTAAGAAGATAAACAATAAATAATATGAAGGACAAAGAAAATATATCTATTTCAGATAAAAGTAAGATCTCCATGCCTATCGCTAATTTAGCCATGGTGATCTCTCTTGTTGCAACAGTTGTCCTAATGTACAGCTCTATCACTCAAAGAATTACCAGTCTTGAAACATCAAGGGAGTTGATGAAAAATGATTTACTCAAAGCCTCGGATCAGAAACCCATAGACCAAGAGCAATATCTAATCCAAGAAGGGTTGGCCTCCGATTTGGAGAAAACAATAGTAAGAGTAGATGAGATGATGCACAATGGAGTAAACATTCAAAGGATGATGAAAGATATAAATAGATTGAGAGAAGATGTAGAAAATCTTAAAGATAAAGTAAGAGAGAATGGAAAGAATTATTAATGGTTGAAACAGTAGTAGCTTTGTTGATGTTAGTAAATAATGAGATCAAAGAACACAGGATCCAACCAGCTATGAGTGATTGTTTGAAAGGTAAGAGGATAGCAGAGAGACAACTTAAGAATGGTTCTAATGTAAGGTACCAATGCTTAAGATCAGAGGCAGAATTAGAGGAAGATAGTTTAGGAAACATACATATTAAAAAATTGATATTAAAATAAAATTACTATACAAGGATAGGTAGTATGAAAAATGGAAAAATAGATTTAAGAGATAAGACAAATTATATTGTAGTCCATTGTGCAGCAACCAAACCATCTATGGATATTGGTGCAGCAGAGATAAGAAAGTGGCATACAGATCCACCTAGAAATTGGGATGACATAGGTTATCATTTTGTAATAACAAGAGATCGTAATCCAATCATAGAACTAGGGAGACATGTATCAGTACCGGGAGCTCATGTAGCTAAACATAATTGGGAGAGTGTAGGTATATGTTTGGTAGGTGGTATGGCAGAGGATGGTACATCAGAAAATAATTTTACAAATAATCAAATGGCAGCACTACATGATCTTATAAGAGTGTTAATGATGATCTATCCTCAAGCAGAGGTAGTAGGTCATTGTGATTTAGATCCAGAGAACAAAGCCGATTGTCCAGGTTTTGATGTAGGTGAGTGGTTTGCTGAGGAATTTATTGGACTAACAAATGAAAGCATCTAAAAAATATGGGTGTGTATTGGTCATATCAGATCTTCACATACCTTATCATCACCCACAAAGTTTTGATTTCCTAAAAGCTATCAAAAAAAAATACAAAGATATAGACCTTGTTGTAAATATCGGAGATGAACTGGACCAACATGGACTATCTTTCCATGACACAGATCCAGATCTTCCATCATCTGGTGATGAGCTGTCTATAAGTAAAAGATATATCAAAGAACTAGAGAGAATGTTTCCAGAGATGATACTACTTCATAGTAATCATTCATCATTAATTTATAGGAGAGCATTAAAACATGGTATGCCTAAAGCATATCTAAAATCTTACAATGATTTCCTTGAGGTAGGTAAAGGATGGGAGTGGGTAGATGATCTCAATATAAAATTAAGTAGTGGACAAGAGTGTTTCTTTACTCATGGTATATCTGCTGATGGTTTAAAGTTAGCTATGCAATATGGAAAACATGTAACACAGGGGCATTTCCATTCCAAGTTCAACATACAATACTTTTCTAATCCAGATAATCTAGTATGGTCTATGCAAGTTGGTTGTCTCACAAACCAAAAGCACATGGCATTTAATTATTCAAGACAATTTAGATTGAGATTTATAATCGGCTGCGGGATGATAATAAATGGATGGCCAGTTCTTATCCCAATGTTACTTGACCGGGATGGTAAGTGGATCGGTGAGTTGGTCTAATGGCTAAAGCTGTTACGATCAATAACAAAANACATNTATGGATAAAGGTTGAGTGGTTAGATATTTGTGGCAACTCTGCGTTACAAAGTGATTATGAATTTAATAAACTAAAGGCAGCAAGAATAGTTACCGAAGCATATCTATATGATTTGTTTGAAGAGGAAGGTAACGAGTTTGTAAGAACTTTTGCATCCTATCAGAATGTAGATGACATAGGCTATGGAGATACCAATGTGTATCCACTATCGGTCTTTACAAAATCCTCTCAAAAACGCATCAGAAAAGCATGGAAAGAGATGTCTAGGGGATAAGTACCCCAAGACCCTAGATCGCAAAAAATAGGGGGTCTATGGCCGATTAAAGACTATTTAATTACCAGTCTTATTCTCGATTGGATCTTTCAAGAAAATGTGTTCTACTCGTTCTCTATTCTTTCTCACCCATAACTCCTCAAAAGGTTTGACTTGGATTGTGGCAGTTTTATGCATGACCTCCAAGTCTATGTTATCGGCAGAATAGAACTTTTGAACTGGATCACCCTTCTCATTATACTTTTCATCAAAGGTGATNACGACTACATCATTCTCACCATCAAAGGCTTTGATCAGTTCCTTAACAAACCATTTTCTAAATCTACTTTTGAATACGATTGCCATTAAGTACCTCTATTCCTCTATATTTACCGGTATGGATCTTAATATATCCTCGCTGCTCTATGTTTCTTAAGATCCTCCAGATGTTTGAATGTACACACCCTTGTTTACGAGCTATCTCTCGTATCGTAGGTGGTACCCTTTTTTGCTTTATATAANTATTTATAAAGTCAAAAACTTTAAGTTGATTTGGGGTTAGCATCATTTGGTTTTAGCTCCTTCACTTTCTTATTTATTTTATCTGCTATCATGTTCGCTTTACCTTTATCCATACCATACAACTTTTCCCAATCTGGTCTAACCTTATCNTTGAGCTGTATTATTTCATGAACCTTCTCAGCATTTGTTAATTGTGGATCTTCAAAAAGAATGTCTATACCTTTCAATAAATCATTCTCAAACTTGTCCATCCACTNNTTGTCTTTGTTTTTAGTTACAATCTTTTGGTTATCACCTTTCTCACTATCCTCTTCATCAGATATATCTAATAAGAAAAGTTTTAATAAAAGATATTTGTATGCATAAGACATAGCTTTACCGGGTCCTTTGTCTTGGGTATCATTACCATAACCAAAGTAATCACCTACATCTATATGTTGTCCACTCTCTACATCAACCACTCTCGCTGCCATAACACATCTAGTTTGATTTCCATCTTGCTCATGTGATTTAACAAATGGTATAATAGTTAGTTTTGCTTTTTCCAAAGCTGGTCTTACAACTGCATTTACAGAATTGTATGACAGGGGTTTGTATTGTAACCCTTTCTTTGGATCCTTGATTACTGATGAACACTCATGTTGTACATCAAAGATCTTTTTATATACATTTGAACTTACTTTTTCTTTACTCATTTATTTCCTCCCTCTATTGTAAACCTTCTATAGCTAGTGAACTCACCAGGTATAGTTATGGTTTTAGTTTTCTTTTTCTGATTTGTTGTATGCTTAACTGTATAGTCATTAAACTTAACAACCTCATGACCACCAAGTATTTCTTTCATATACATTGATGCAGCATCTTTTCTTTTCTTTGCCTCTTTCTCATCAGCAGATGCAGATACATATTGCTCAATCAATATACCTAACTTGTTATGGGTACTCATATCTTGGATCTCTTTTGATCCATTAGATCTGTATATTTCACTAGCCTCTTTGGTATCTTTTGGTGGGTACCAATAATCATGACCATTCTTGATACCATCAAACCTATCCCAAAAATCATTTCCAGCATTGATAATCTGATCAATCATTCTATGATCTCTTGGGTAGATAAACCATTGAAGTTGCCACCCTCTTACTAATCTAACCAATATCCCATACTCACATCCAGTTGTAAGTAGAGCTTGTTGTATCTGATACTTATAAGCTGGATAAGGTTCATCATCGGCAGCTCCAGAATAATTTTTACACTCTAATACTACTTTGTTTTTTAAGCTAAAAGATTTATTTGTATAATCAGAGAGTTCTAAATTACCTGGAGATATGTGTAACATACCATCTAAAGAGCTACCGAGTTTGCCATTTTTCAGTTGATACAAGTGAGCTGTTTTAGGTACAGTCATCTTTACCTTTTGTTTATCTTGACAAAAAGGTTCCAACCGATCCATGAACATTTTTAAAATTACTGGTTCTAACATTCTACCAGCAATAACCTTTGGTTCGTTAGCTATGTCATTTATAGCCTCCTTCCCTTCATACTCATGTAGAGCATCTTTCAAGATTTGGTTAGGTGTCTTGAAACTATCAACCAAGAGGGAGCCTATAACACTCCCTCCTAGTTCTTTTCTTTTATAAGATGTTTTTCTACCACTATCTCCCATCAAACTCCCCCTCCAGGAAAATAGTAATAGTAACAACTATCTACCATCGCACATCCAACTATGACAAAAAAATAGATAGCAGCAAGGCATAACAAGAAAGCTATACCTTCCATCAAGAACAATAATGTTTCTTTTATGTTCATCTTGCTTATATATTTAGTCCATATTTTGTTCATTGTAAAGCCCTTTCCATGACATTTTTTATTGTTGTAGGATACCAAACCCTGTCATTATAAGTTTTAACACCCCTATTATTAAGAGCTGTAGCAATACCTTGAAGAGTATTAACTCCAGACAACTTAATTCCTTCAATTATATCTTTGATGTCTTTCGCATACCTATCAGCATTGGCCTTGATAGTTGCATGACCTCTTACTCTAACAACATCAAGGTTAGTTAGATTACCAAGTGGTTTACCTTCATTCTTAATTCTAGCTAATGCTGCTTTAGTTCTTTCAGATATAACTTCTCTTTCATACTTGTTGATTGCAATATCAAACCCTACAAGTTTATGATCTATGACTGGTCTATCTAAAATATCTAATTGTATTTTACCTTTGTTACTATCCAAGAACTCACCAACCTCATAAGTTCTACCTAATCTACTCAAAGAATAAACAACAAGTGGTACACGCAATCTTTTAGCTGTCTTGATTGCATCTTGTAGTATTGGTCTATTCTTAAACTTTTTAGTACCAGATGTATCATCTTCTCTAAACCAAATGATTTCTGTATTTGGATACTTTTGTTTGATAGCAAACTCTTGGTTCTCAACAGTTTGTTTATCGGTACTAACTCTTACTAAAGCTACTATCTTATTCATGATTACCATCCTTTGACCATAAAATCTTTTTACCTCTCATAATAAAAAGACATGTATCGTTAAATCTCCAACCCTCATCAGAGAAATCTTCAAGAACTGCATCAAAAGTAAATCCAACATAAGTGGTTAGTACAATCTTTTTTGTGTTACCATCTTTGTAAAGAACTTTATGTTTTATATTTTTCATTATTATATTTCCTTTCTTGTTGGTCTCATAATGTTCATATAGGTAATATATATATTTCTGATATATTTACAAGATATAAAAAAAGGAGATAAAATATGGCTAAATCGCAACAGCTCATACCATTCTATTTTAAAATCTCNCAAAAACTCAAAGACAAGATACAAGATCAAGCTAAGGTAGAGAGAATACCTATGGCAACTTTAGTATCAGAAATCTTGGAGATGGGGATACATGCAAGACCAAAGGTACATCAAGACAGGATTGATAAGATGATCAATGCAGCTAGAATGGGAGGATCAAGTGAGCAAAGATAAAATAAACCCACCACACTACAAAAACAATCCAATACAAACTTTTGACGCAATCACATCGCAATTTAGTGATGCAGAAAAGATTGGAGCTATCAAGTTCAATATATGTAAATACATAATGCGAATGGGTAAGAAGGTAGAAACTCTTGAAGGTGCGAGAGATGATGCCGGTAAAGCTCATTGGTATTGTGAAAGATTACTNAAAGAACTTACTGATATGATAAAGAAAAAGAAACCGAAAGTAAGAGCTCAAGATAAGGATCCAAAGGATTTGACCGAGGAAGATCTAAAAGATTTATTAAATCCTGGTGTTCATATCTATCCATTTAAACCAAAGAACAAGGACAATAAAAATGACAAAGATACCAAATAATGTAATCAAACCACCACCAGGTTTTGAGTATGTGCAGCAAAGGTCAGTACCAATCATGCAACCAAAACCAATCAAAGATGATACAAAAGAAAGAATAGAATATCTTGAGAGCAAGATGGATAAGATCTTGGATGAACTCCGAGTATTAAAAAGGAAAGATAAGTATAGACCTAAACCAAGTGAGAGAGCTAAAAGAGTTTGGATGGAGGATATATTGAAAGCTGTATGCGATCACTACAATACTACTCCAACTGATATTATGTCAGAAAAAAGACAAGCTGAATTAGTAAGAGTTAGATCTGTATATATTAATTTATGTAACGAACTCACTTATGCATCTCAACCAGCTATCGGTAGAATGTGTGGTAATAGAGATCATACTACAATCATCCATCATGTTAGACTAAAAAGAAATAAGACAGGGTGTTGGAATATTAAAAAAGATAGTGGGATTGAATTGTGGTCGGACTTTGGCAAATTAGAAACTAAACTAAAGTCAGAGGCACAACCCGATAATGAGTGATAAGAAACCAGATTATGGTAAAGGTAGAACTCCAGGTCATTTTTGTGTTCTACCCCAAAGAGCTGTAATAGATAAAAGGTTCAAACAATATCCACGAACCTTTATGATACTAGCAGCACTAGGTAACTATACCTCAAGACAAGGGGTTTGTTGGCCGAACCAAATAACTATTGCAAAGAACTTGCACATCACCCAATCTACTGTATCAAGACATATTAAGAAACTGATTGAGTGGGATTATATTCGTTATGCAAAGAAACACCCAAACCTACGAGGTAACAAATACTTTATGGTCTTTGATCCTAAAATTAAGGAAGAGGATGCGTTAGCTATGGTTCCAGATAAAGACAGATCTTATGAAGATAAACCAGAAATACATGTAGGACCGAAAGGTGGGGGTAAAAAGAATTATGCACCTAGAGTACATAACTCGGTAGTTAAGAATAATTCTAATATGGTCTCTAATACATATCCAGATATGCACTCTGAATACATACATAACAACCCATCTAATAATCATATATACCCTATAGTCAGAAACATATTAAATCGGTTTGTAAGATTAACCGAAGAGATTTTCGGAGTATTGGTTCAATATACTATTGAAGATGAGAAGATGGTATCTGAATGGGTAAAGGAAGGACTTACCGAGGATAGAGCTGCTGCTAGACTTAAGGAAATACTAACCTGGAGGAAAGAGAATAGAAAGGATTGTCCGAAAAGGATTATATTCTACAAGGATGTATTTGTAAGGAAACCCAAGCCGGCAAACGATAAGGAGAAGATCCAAGCTATACTTAAGAAAGTGGTAAGGAGTACAAGAATAAGGTAATTTATAAATCGTAAACGAACCTTTACTTTTTATAAATACNCACNCNCCAAGCATTATCTCTTATACGCAGAATAAAAANCGAACATCTGCGTACAAAATGCGTACATGTTCCCCCCTAGGGCGTCAAACATATATGGGGGGTAACTCACAATTTTTTTGCAATTATTTTACAAATCNTTTANTATGTTCACATAACTTTCTCTAGGTTAAAACTATAGTGNGTTAGTTATTTTTTAGTTATATANGTGGNGTAGGCTTTCTCATCCTAGGCTAGTCAAAGCAGCNCCACTNAAAANAGGAAACANAAAAGGAAAAGGAAANATATGAGTGGACCNACACATAGNAATCGTAACTACAANGTTATGAAAGGATACAGCTTACCAGAGGGTGAGTATATCATTGAGGAATGGAATGCATCTAATTGGAATAAAGATACTCAAGAAAGAGAACCAGTGCCAGGTGCAAAAGATATTAAGATCTATAAGAAAGATCCTTCAAAGGAATATAACAAAGGAGATCTTGTAGCTTTCTTTAGAGTGTTTGAGAACAAGAGTGATCCTCAAATACCTCTTCACCAAAAACCAGCAAGTGAAGGAATATCAGATGATCCTATCCCATTCTAAATCAAATCTATATCAAAGAAACGATAAGGTTATGAAGTGGGTTAGAACTCCCAAAGAGATTTGGGCAGATCTTTCTCAAGAGTTTAACTTTACTGTTGATTGTTGTGCATCTCACCAAAACCATCTTTTACCAAAGTATTATACCAAAGAGGATAACAGCTTGACTAAAGATTGGACTGGTGAGGTTGCATATATACATCCTATGTTTGATAATGACATACCTAGGTTTGTAAAGAAGGCAGCGGAAACAAAAAACTTTACAGGGGTATTCTTGTTACCCGCTTCTACTCATGCTAAATACTTTCATGATTACATGTATAAGAAAGATAATGTTGAGATTAGATTTCTTAAGAAACCAAAAGATGGATTTAGGTTTGGCCATGATGATGGATCTGATGATCAGAATAAGGTTGGATACATCAAAGGTTTAATGGTGGTGATATTTAGGAATGAGTAATACTAATAAAAAACGAATAGTAAAACCTCCTTTGGATAGGTTCGGTGGTGTCCGAGTAGTTCAGAGGAGGATACAAAAATCACAAATCATAGAACATAACAAGGAGAGTGTAGCTAAAGAACTTGTTGATATAGGTAAGACTAATATTGCCGATATTATGGAGTGGGATGAAAAAGGTAATGTTACAATAAAAGATACGAAAAACATATCCGAGGCAGCATTAAAGTCTATAAAAAAAATTAAAGTAACTCCGACAAAACTAGGACCCCAGTTGGAGGTAGAACTTCATGATAAGGTAGCAGTGCTGCGAGTGTTAGCAAAAGCTGCTGGATTATTAGAACAACATGAAGATATGGAAAGACCATCAGTTGTTGGTATTGTTATGCAAGGACCAGATGCAAAACCAATAATTGATATTGAGGAGGATGATGGCAAGAGTAAAGTTTGATGTAAACAAACTCCCACATGAAAGGATCCCAAAGAAAACAAGTATATCAAAAAGAAAAAAACCCAAGTTCTCCAGTATGAATAAGCATAAGAAAAGATCTTGGAAAAAAAGAAACCGAGGTGGTAGGTGAGATCTCTTATAGAAAGCATCATTGATGTTGGATCTGGTTTAATTATCGCAACATTGTTACAGCTCTATGTATTTCCATTCTTTGGAATGTATCCGACAGTTTGGGAAAGTTTTAACATAGCAGTAATCTTTATGTGTGTATCAATATTTAGATCTTGGTTATGGAGATTATTCTTTAGGAGGTACAAATGAAACTAAAACATTTAGATCTGTTTAGTGGTATCGGTGGATTTAGTCTAGGACTAGAGGAAGCTGGATTAGTAGAGACAATAGCATTTTGTGATTATGAACCTTATTGTCAAAAGATCTTAAAAAAACATTGGCCAAAAGTTCCAATATATAATAACATAAAGGAGTTAAACTATGAAACACTTAAACAAGATGGGATCAAAGACATTGACATCATCACAGGGGGATACCCATGCCAACCATTCTCGGTTGCTGGAAAACAAAGAGCTGAAAAAGATCCGAGACATCTCTGGCCAGAAATGTTTAGACTTATCAAAGAATGTCGGCCAACTTGGGTCATTGGAGAAAATGTTAGTGGCCACATTAAACTCGGTCTTGATACAGTTATCTCGGACTTGGAAAGTGAAGGCTACTCAACAAGGACATTTAATATTCCAGCTAGCGGTGTCGGTGCCCTCCACCAAAGACAACGAATATGGATTATTTCCCACACCAACGAACATGGATCACATCAAGAGAAAAGGGATGAGACCGAGCAGAGCAGCGACTGGGAGAAAGACAGGGTATCTATCAGAAATGGTAACGATGTATCCTACTCCGACAAACAACGAACACAAATACAGATTGAAGGGAAACACTCAAGCATCCAAATGCCTAGAGGCACTAGCGAGAAAGGGAGAGTTACAACAACTACCGACCCCAACTGCAAAGATGTACACCAACAGCAAGGCAACATACGATCCAGCAGCAACAAGTTTATCAAGGAGGACTTTGGAGGTTTACGCAAGGACATATCCTCAACCGAAGATGTGG
>FUFK010662298.1_pt1 | contig 13147 bp, 13 predicted proteins | sample 1021851 | NCBI WGS metagenome assembly FUFK01 (sample SAMEA51879418, study PRJEB19060) | metagenome | reverse complement strand
GACTGGCCCGAAGGCACGGCGATGAAGCAGCAGACCGTGCGCGAAGCGCTGCGTGATGCCATGGCCGAAGAGATGCGCCGCGACGAAGATGTCTTCCTCATGGGTGAGGAAGTCGCGGAGTACCAAGGCGCATATAAAATCACCCAAGGGATGCTGGACGAATTCGGCCCCAAACGGGTGATCGACACGCCGATCACCGAACATGGCTTTGCCGGGATCGGTGTTGGTGCGGCCTTCGGCGGTCTGCGCCCGATTGTCGAGTTCATGACCTTCAACTTCGCCATGCAGGCGATGGATCAGATCATCAACTCCGCGGCCAAGACGCTCTACATGTCCGGCGGCCAGATGGGCGCGCCCATGGTCTTCCGTGGCCCCAACGGTGCCGCCGCCCGCGTCGGCGCGCAGCACTCACAGGACTATGCCGCGTGGTTCATGCAGATCCCCGGCCTGAAGGTCGCGATGCCCTATTCGGCGAGCGATTATAAAGGCTTGATGAAAACCGCCATCCGTGACCCGAACCCGGTGATCTTCCTTGAAAACGAAATCCTCTATGGCCGCAGCTTCGACGTGCCGGATATTGAGGATTACACCGTGCCCTTCGGCAAGGCTCGCATCTGGCGCGAAGGGTCCGACGTGACCATCGTCAGCTTTGGCATCGGCATGACCTATGCGTTGGAGGCTGCTGGGAAGCTGGCCGAAGAAGGCATTGACGCCGAGGTCATCGACCTGCGCACACTGCGCCCGATGGACACGGACACGATCCTGAAATCGGTGATGAAGACCAACCGCTGCGTCACCGTCGAAGAAGGCTGGCCGCAGGGCTCCGTCGGTGGCTACATCAGCGGCGTGATCATGCAAGAGGCGTTTGATTACCTCGACGCGCCGGTCATCACCTGCACCGGCAAGGACGTGCCCATGCCCTATGCCGCCAACCTCGAAAAACACGCGCTGGTCACCACCGACGAGGTGATNGAAGCCGTCAAATCAGTCACTTACCGGTAAGGAGCGGATCATGCCCACAGAAATTCTCATGCCCGCCCTATCCCCCACGATGGAGGAAGGCACGCTTGCCAAATGGCTGGTCAAGGAAGGCGACGAAGTCTCCTCTGGTGACATTCTGGCCGAGATCGAGACCGACAAGGCCACGATGGAATTCGAAGCCGTCGACGAAGGCACCATCGGCAAGATCCTGATCAGCGAAGGCAGCGAAGGCGTGAAGGTGAACACGCCAATCGCTGTACTGCTCGAAGAAGGTGAAAGCGCCGACGATATCGATACATCCGCATCCACCAAAGAAGAAAAACCGCAGGCCGAAGCGGCGCCCAAAGCCGCCGAAGCCGAGACCCCCGAAGCGGGCTATGGCCGCGGTGCGACGGATGCGAATGAGGCGACGGGCAAAAGCGACAGCAAAGCCCCCGCCGCCCCGAAAAGCCAGAAGGGTGAGCGTATCTTTGCCTCCCCCCTCGCCCGCCGGATCGCCGCCGACAAGGGGTTGGACCTGTCGCANATCGACGGCAGCGGCCCGCGNGGNCGGATCGTCAAAGCNGATGTCGAAAACGCNCAGCCNACNGCGGCNAAATCCGANAGCGCNGCNNCTGCCAAAGATGCCGCCCCGGTCGCCCAAGCCGCGNCCACCGGCCCNTCTGCCGATGCGGTCGCCAAGATGTACGAGGGCCGGGAGTACGAGGAAGTCACCCTCAACGGCATGCGCAAGACCATCGCCGCGCGCCTTACCGAGGCCAAGCAAACCGTGCCGCATTTCTACCTGCGCCGCGACATCCAGATCGACGCGCTGCTTTCCTTCCGCAGCGATCTGAACAAGCAGTTGGAATCGCGCGGTGTAAAGCTCTCGGTCAACGACTTCATCATCAAAGCCTGCGCGCTGGCCCTGCAATCGGTGCCGGATGCNAATGCNGTCTGGGCCGGTGATCGCATCCTCAAGCTGAAACCCTCGGATGTGGCCGTGGCCGTGGCNATNGAAGGCGGTCTCTTCACCCCCGTGTTGCAGGACGCCGANACCAANTCGCTCTCGACCCTCTCGGCGCAGATGAAAGACCTNGCCACCCGCGCCCGCGACCGTAAGCTGGCGCCGCATGAGTATCAGGGCGGCAGCTTTGCGATTTCCAACCTCGGTATGTTCGGGATCGACAACTTTGATGCGGTGATAAACCCGCCGCATGGAGCGATCCTTGCTGTCGGTGCTGGCGTGAAAAAACCGATCATCGGGAAGGATGGCGAGGTAACTGCGGCCACAGTCATGTCGGTCACCCTCTCGGTCGATCACCGCGTGATCGACGGGGCGCTCGGTGCGCAGCTGTTGAATGCGATCGTCGAGAACCTCGAAAATCCGATGATCATGCTGGCCTAAGGCCCGCACTCTACGAAACGAAAAAGCCGGGGCATGCCCCGGCTTTTTTTGCAACGCTGGCTTCTGCGCCTATTCGGCGTCTGGCCCAAAAAGGTGGTTCATCGACATCGACGGCTGATCGCAGCCCGCCTCTCCCACGATCCGCGCCGGAATTCCGGCAACAGTTTTGCAGGCAGGCACAGGCTCCAGCACCACCGAGCCGGCGGCGATCCGGCTGCAATGGCCAATGGTGATATTGCCCAACACCTTTGCGCCTGCGCCAATCAACACGCCGTTCCCGATCTTAGGGTGACGGTCCTCTTCTTCCTTGCCGGTCCCGCCTAGCGTCACAGAATGCAGCATCGAGACGTTGTCGCCCACCACCGCCGTCTCACCGATGACGATGGAATGCGCGTGGTCGATCATGATGCCCTTGCCCATTTTGGCCGCCGGGTGGATATCCACGCCGAAAATCTCGCTCACCCGCATTTGGATGAAATATGCCAAATCGCGTTTGCCCTTCATATAGAGGTAGTGGCCAACCCGATAGGCCTGCACCGCTTGATAGCCTTTGAAGTAAAGGATCGGCTGCAGCAACCGATGGCAGGCCGGGTCACGGTCATAGATCGCCACCAGATCGGCGCGCGCCGCGGCGACGAGGTCCGGGTCTTCGGCATAGGCCTCCTCGACCATTTCGCGCACGACCATCATCGACATCTCGTTGGACGAAAGCTTCGCAGCGATGCGATAGGAAAGCGCGTTCTCGATGGATTTATGATGCAGGATACAGGCGTGAACAAAGCCGCCGATCAGCGGCTCATCACGCACCGCATCCTCAGCTTCTTGCTGAATCTGATCCCAGACCGGGTCCACTTTCGAGATATTTCTGTGTGTCTGCGCCATGGCACGGGCTCCTTCACTCTGCCGCTAGGGTAGCTCATGCAATAGCGTAGGACCATTTGTAAATCCGCACATGCTCAAAATCGTGATAACGCGCAGGCCTATCCGGGCACCACTAACGTGGCGGCAAGCCCCGCGCCGTAGCTGGCAGAGACCTGCGCCACCGTTACCTCAAACGCCCCGGTCAGCCCATCAGCCGCCCGTGCCGCAGTGCTGTAGGTCCACCCGGGCGTATCGAGCAGTACGTCCCGCAGGTGCTGACCGCCTGCAAAAACCCGCAGAAGATACCGCTCACTTTCTTCGCCAAGCGGCACCTCTGGCCCGTCCCAAGCGTCCCCGTCGATACGCGTCCGTCGGATCCAGCTAAAGGTAATATCACCACCGGGCAGCGCCTCNGCCCNCAGATGGCACGGGCTGTAGGGCCGCAGGCCATTCCCGTCAAACGCATGAACCTGATGCAGATAGGACGGATCATCCACGGGGCGCCGGGCAGGACCTATGCGGTAGTGCTGGGCCACGCGGCGCAGATGCGGGCTGAACTCNACCTGTTGCGGTGTCCCATTCATCAGCACAAAGCGCGACCCCACGGGCCAANCCTCCGGCATCAGCCCATCACTTCCCGCCTGCCCGCGCAGNCGTCCCGTCAGCCAATAGGTCGCAGGGGCGACAAGCTGCGCCTCCTGAAATTGAAATAACTCCCATCGGTCCGCGCTTCCATCGCCGATNGCGNCAAGGTTCGCCCCATTCAAAAGCGCCTCTTTGCTGACCGATTCAAGGCTGCCGCTGCTGAGTTTGACTTCCAGCACCGGTCCTGCGTCGATCACCCCCGGCCGCGCCGCGCGCAGGGCCGTTTGGGTGACCCCCATGATGGACCGACTGGAAACGACGCCGTTGAGCGCATAATCAGCATCAACCGTAGAGCGATAAACGGCGACTGACCCCGGCCAAGGGGTTGCCGTCACCGCCAGATGCGGCGCATGGGGCACCTCATCCCCGCGCAAAAGCGGCAAGTCCATGAACTGGGGCAAGACCGGCAGCGGCGGCGCGAAAGGCCGCAGAGACGCCAGTTCTTCTTCAAGCGGCGCGGGGTCATAGACTTCGGGTTCAATCCGAACGGCATCAATCAGCAGGGAACCGGCCTGTTCGACGCGGTCAATGCGGTAGCGCCCCGGCCCCTCCGCGCCATCGCCCGGCAGTTCGATCACGTCCCCCGCCCCGATAGCCATCTGCGATGGCGGCAACGCCAGCCGCAGCGTTTCGCGGGCGACACGCGCCTCGGTCAACCAGCGCTCGGCCACCTGCCGCCCCTCGCCCCGGGTCAGGGCCATGTTCAGTTCGGTCCCGGTGACCGCATGGGTCGCCTCATCCGGCAGAACCGCCTCTTCCGCGATCGCGTCGAAATCCGCATCGGCCTGAATGAACCGCAGCCGAACACGGCCCGATACCTCGGCCTCAGCCTCGCGCAACTGCTCGGTCAGCCCGCCGAGGTCGGGGTGTATCGCAAGCCCGTCGGGGTCAAGTGGTACCGCATCCGTCCCATCACGCATCCGAAACCGCAAAACCCCATCGCGTTCGATCGCGTCGAACCCATAGCGCAGCATCAAAGGTTGCAAGGCGGCGCGCGCCTCTCCGACCACGTCCACGGTGTAGCCGCGGACATAGCCGAAAAGCTGAGAGGTATCGAAATGCATCACACCCGCGCGGCGGCAAATCTCCCCGACCACCGAGGCCAGCGAACGCGCCGAGGCCCGTCCGTTCAGCCAATGACCCCGGCTGTAATTCTCCCCATCGCTCCATAGATCGACATTGTTGGGAAAGAAGGGAAAGGGCCGCGTGTCCCAAGCCCAAACGAAGGCGCGCGACATATCCAGCATCGGAGCGCCATATTCGTCCGAGATCGGGTTGCGCGCCGGATCACGCCAATATTCCGACAGCGCGCGCAGATATTGCATCTGCATCAAATCGTCCCGTTCGCCGGTGGAATGATGCGGCAAGGCGCTTTCCGAGCTTTTCAGATCGAGGAACTTGTTGGGTTGGTTCGCGCCTTTGTCGATGGCGGCACAGCCGTATTCCGTGAACCAGATCGGCTTGGACATGGGCTGCCATTCCGTGGGTGCTGCCTGCCGCTCTCCACCGATGCGCGGATGGTGATGGTTCTGCCACCAACGGCGCAGGTCTTTGTAACGATAGACCCAAGGTTCATCATGGGCGCCATCGGTGATCGGCGTTCGGATCTGTGCCGCACGGGCTTCGGGCGAATGGTAGTACCAGTCATACCCCTCACCACCTTCGATGTTGGATTTCAGATAGCCGACATCGTAGATCGCGGGCCAGTCTTCCCCATCGACATGCCCCTCCTCATCGCGCCAATCGGCCAGCGGCATATAGTTGTCGATCCCGATGAAATCGATCTGCGGATCGGCCCACAGCGGATCGAGGTGAAAGTAAACATCACCGCTGCCATCCTGCGGCTGATAGCCAAAATACTCTGACCAATCAGCGGCATAGCTGATCTTGGCATCCGACCCAAGCAAGGCACGCACCTCTCCGGCCAAGGCCCGCAGCGCGGTCACCGCAGGGAAGCTATTTCCCGCCGCGCGTACCCGCGTCAGGCCTCGCATTTCAGAAGAGATGCAAAAGGCCTCGACCCCGCCCGCCGCGGCGCAGAGTGCGGCGTAGTGCAGGATGAACCGCGAGAGGGTCCATTCCGCTGGGCCATGGTAGCTCACCGCGCCCTCAGTCACCGTGAAATCCGCCGCCGTGGCTGTGCCGAAAAACGCGGCAACTTCAGCCGCTGCCGCCGCTGACCCATCCGGGCTGCCCGGCCGCCCCGGTGCGACCGAGAGGGTGATCCGCCCGCGCCACGGCAAGCGGGGTTGATCCTCGGCATCGCTATAGGGGTCCGGCAAGCCGTTGCCTTCGGTCTGATCCATCAAGATGAACGGGTAGAACATCACCGCCTTGCCCGCCGCCTTCAGCGCGTGAATGGCCTCAACCACCGCGGCATCGGCTGGCGTGCCGCCATAGATCGGGCGCGCGCCGTGCTGGGTGATGACCTCGGCCGTGCCGCGCGTCACCCCAGACACCCGCCACGGCATGTTCTCCCCGTCAATGTCCGGATCTTCCACCTTGGGGCGCAGGCGGCAATCGCCACAGCGCAGATCGCTGCCGAACCATGACACGACGAGAGAGGCCGCTTCTAGCCGGGGCAGTTCCTCTGTCAAGGTCTCCAGCGACACCGAGAAATCAGTCTTGGCCGCCGGTGAATTCACATTCGCGCTCCAACGGCTGCCGGGGCCGTCGGTATAATGAACCGGCGTGGTCGCCAGCGCATATTCCCCCGTGCCGGGGATCAAGGCGACCCCCTGCACACCAAAGGCAGGCGCATGTTCCCACCCCGGGGCCTGCGGCTGTTCGGGGCGCATAACCTCGAAAGAGAACTGCGGCACGCGGTTGCCGAACTGCGCCAAGGCGAGGTCTTCCATCACCACATAAGCCGTGCCGCGATAGGCTGGCACCCGGTCCGCGCCCTCAATCGCGGCGATGGTCGGGTCGGGCTGCTGATCCGCCTCGCCCCTGTAGACGCGCATGTTCAGATCGTCCGGGGCAATCTCTTCCCCATCCGCCCAGATGCGCCCGACGCTGGCGATCTCCCCTTCGCAAAGCGCGATGGCAAGGCTGACGGTATAGCTGTACTCGGTCGTCTTTGGCGTCGGGGGACCGCCCTTGCCGCCCCCGCTGACATGGGTGACCTCTTGGAACTGCGACGCCCAGATGACATGCCCAGCCAGTCGCATCCGGCCATAAAGCTGCGAGATCGCCGCCCCCTCGCCCGAGCCCGTCAGCCGAAAGCGATCGACCTTGCCGGTCTCGACCGCCTGCCCACCTTGGCCCAGCAAGCGTTGATCGACCAATCGCCCAAGGCTCGCCCCCACCGCCCGGCCCACTGCGACAGAAGACAGCCCCGCCAGCGTGCCCCCGATGGAGCCGCCAACCGCGGCACCCGCTGCCGAAAGAACAATCGTCGCCATCAGGAGACCTCCTCAGGAAATACAAATCGCGCCACGATGCGCCGCTGCCATGGCAGGCTAAGCGGGCTTTCGACGACCCCGTGCCGTGCATAGGCGTGAATAAAACTGGGACTGGCGCCGATGCGCGCCTGCAACCCAAGGTGTTTTGCCACAGCGCCGTGGCGCATTCGGAATAGCAGCACATCACCGGGCGCGGGCGCACCGCTGTTCTTCACCGCCATATGCCGCAGCGCCGCCGCCCAGAGCTGTTCCTCTCCCTGCGGCTCGGACCAGTCCATCGAATAGGGCGGCACCGCCTCGGGTTCAGCCCCCATCCGTTCACGCCAAAGCCCCCGGATGAGGCCGAGACAGTCGCAGCCCGCTCCCTTCGCCGCAGCCTGATGCACATAAGGCGTGCCGATCCACCCGCGTGCCGCATGCAGCAACGGTTCACCCCCGGCGCTCACCTGCGCGACCCGCCCGCGTTCGCACCGTCTGAGCGCGGGACGGCCATCATCCAATCCTCACCCGGCAGATCCGGAAAACCTCGATAGTTCAGCAGGTTGTTGAATTTCAGCCGACAGGTCTCCATCCGCTTGTCGCAGCCTGCCGTAAGCCGTACGCGAGTGCCCTCCGCGACCGCCCCGCGGATCGGCTCCCAAAGCTCGATCACCCGCTGCCCGTCCTCATGGTAGTCACGTTTTACCATGCCCCAGAGCCCCGCCGCCGGGCCATCCAACACGTCAAGCCGCCCACGGGCGAACCAGCCCTCGTCATATCCCGGGAATGCGGCCCAGCGGAAACACTGCGCCTCTGCCACAGTCTCAACCGCGCGTTCCTCGGCATAGCCCGGCGTGGTGAGATCAAAGCGGCAATCGCCATCCTCCAGAACTGCCGAACAGGGCTTTTGAAAGACCCGTCCGAAGGGGCGGTTCAGCGGCTCCGTCAGCCCGCGCAGTTCAGCACGAAAGCTGCCGCCCGTGCGGTGCAACTCGCCGATCGATCCACGAAACTGCAGCACCCGCTGCGCAGGCTCCGCCCAGTTCACCAACCACGCCTGAACCTCGGCCCCATCGAAACGTCCCTGCTCGATCTCATCCTCGCGGATCGCATCATCGCTTAGCGCGCCAAGCGCCTCGGTGTTGTCGACCGACAGCCCGCTGGTTTGGGCCAGCGCCCGCGCACTCAGCCCCGTATCAGCGCGAAACGCGACCCCCGCGAATGCCAGCGGCATATCGTGATCGGTAAAGGCAAACACCGCCCCATCCGCCCGCGTCACCTGCCAACAATGGCAAAGCGTTGTCACACCGCGCGCGAAATGGTCCGCAAACCCTGTATTGAGCCCCGCCATCAGATCCGCACCTCGATCACCGGCACGTCGGGCACCTGCCCGGCCTGAAAACTCTCGACTGAGATCAGAATGCGGTCCGTGTCAAAGCGCACGGGCACGTCGAATTCGAAGCCCGCGAAGATCTCCATCTCAGGGTCCGGCGGATGGGCAAATGTTACAATCCCCGTGCTTGCGTCGACCTCGTATTCGACACCCTCGCGCAGCTCGTCTTGTTCCACCCCCACACGCACCGTCCCGGCCACGGGTTTGGTGATCGGACGCCGGTAGGAATGCGCGCCGGAGCGGTAAGTCTTGGTCAGCTGAAACGCCGCCCGAACCCCGGTTCCATAACCGATGCTCTGGTCGTCAAAGGCCACCGAAAGCGCCGTCTTGCCCGTTTTATAGTCGGCCCAGTCCTTCCAGCGAAACCCGTACATCTGCCCCAGTCGCGCTTCGAAAAAAGCAATCAGCAACTGAAGGTCATCGATAGAACGCATCCCCAGCCCCGCATCATAGACCCGCCGAGAATGGGCCCAAGGCGTGTTGCGTTCCTCATGACCGTTGGCCAGCGTGACCACATCCGTTTGCCGCTGCGGCCCCCCGACTGATCCAAAGCTCAGCGAGGGCGGAAATCTGACATCGTGAAATTGCATGATCTGCTCCTTTAACCGCCGCGCGGCTTATCGGTTGCGGTTGCCCGAGCTAAGAGCGCGGCTTAGTTGAGCGGCAATCTGGCTTTGGCTGCGCTGAAACCCCTGCACATCGGGCGTGGTGATGTTCATCACGATGGTGGTCGCCCCCCCGCCATTGCCGCGCACCCCCAGCTTGCCATCCGGCCCCCGCGCCAACGGCATGATCGCCTCTGGCCCGGCCTCTCCCATCAGCCCCGTGCCGCCGCGCATGGGAAACGCGGTGGCCGAAGTCACCACCCCGCCCTGCGCAAACGGCATGACCTTGCCTTGGGAAAAGGGCGCGCCATTCGCGAAGGGCAAAATACCTTCCACAACACTGCCCACCCCCTCGCTGATCAGCCCGCCGAAGTGATCCGTCACCGGGCGCATCGCGGCGTTGTAGGTCGTACGGATCATCGATTGCGCCAAGTCGCTCAGCGCGTCCGACAGTTTGGCGCCGTCAAAAACCACCCCGTCGAACGCCCGGCGCAGCCCACGGCTCAGCCCTTTTTCGAGGGTCGCCACATCTTTGCCCGTCGCGGAAAGCGCGCTGCGCATGCGCCGCAACTCACCGTCGAACCCGGCAACCAAACCGCTGGTTTGAGCCAGCGTCTCATTCAGCCCGTCAGCGCGGCTCTCAAGGTTCTCGAAATCATCAAAGTCAGCCATCATCGGCCCCTTTCATCTCGTCTGGATAGGCGGCCATCAGCGCGGCGAGGCCCTCGCTCAGCAGCGGCGCTGCCGCGGACGGTGGGCCCAGCATCAACTGCAACTCCGCCGGCGTCAGCGCCCAGAATTGTTCCGGCGGCAGGCGCAATCGCGACAGGCCCACCCGCAGCAGGGCGGGCCAGTCAAAGCCCTGCGCCGTGCTCACGCGTGCACCGTAAAGGCCCGCGCCAGCAATTCCGCCGCCGCTCGTGCCGCCGCCATCGGCCCGCCCTCAATCTGTGCATGTTCAAGCGTTGCGGCATCCATCACCGCTCCGCCCCCGCGCAGCCCGGCAAGCAGCAGGGCCAGTACATCACGGCTGGAAAAGCGATTGCTTTCAAACCGCTCCACCAAGGCGACAAGGCTGTCGGCCTCCAACGTCGCCTCCAACTCGGCCAAGGCGCCAAGGGTCAGCCGCGCCTGATGCCGCTTGCCATCGATCACCAGGCTCACCTCGCCGCGCCATGGGTTTGCCATGNTCACACCACCACNTCGGGGGTAAAGACNANCTCNCCNGCAGATTGCAGGCTCAACTCAAACGTGGCCTCCCCATTCAGNGACCCCGCGTATTCCAGGGCGGAGACCTGAAACGGCCCCTGCACCACACCGAAATCCGGGATGATGACCTGAAAATCCGGCGTCAGCCCATTAAAGAACAACTGCCGCGCCCGTTCATCCGTGCCCGCATCGCGAAACACCCCCGAGCCGCTGATCGCAGCCGAGCGCACCCCCGCGCCCGCCAGCAACTCCCGCCAGCCCCCGCTTGAATCGAGCGAGGTCACATCCACCGTTTCGGCGTTGAAACTCACCCGCTTGGCCCTCAGCCCGGCGATCGTCTCGAACTGACCATCGCTGGTCATATCCACTTTGACCAAAAGGTCTTTGCCCGCTTGCACTGCCATCTCTATCTCCTCGCACCAATCTAGAATCTGAAGTCTTACGCATCCGCGACCCGGGCGCGGAATTGCAGGTCGATCTGCCGCCCCGCGGCCCCGTCAATCCGCCGTGCCGTCGCTTTGAGAAAGGCCATATCCACCACATGCCCGCGGCTAAGCGTCGGCTGCGCCCCATGCAGCAAATCGCAGACCACAGCCGCACAGCCCTTTGCCGTGCTGAACCCCGGCGCGCTGGTGATCACCGACAGAGTGAGGCGGTGGTCCGCGCCCGCGCCCTCGGGGTCAGACGCATCCTTCGCCATCTCCTGCCCCAGCAGAACGTAGGTCTCGGGCAAGCTCCCCCCCGGCACCGCGTCATAGACCGCATCGCCGATCATGGCCGTGAGCCCCGGATCACTCTGCAACAGGTCATAGACCGCCGCCTGCAAAGCCCCTGAAAGCGCGTAGGTCATACCGCCACCTCCTCATCGGCAAAGCAGGTCAGATACCGCCCGCCCGCATCGCCCTCGGCCACCGCCCGGATCACGAAAACCCGCGTGCCTTCCCGAAACCGCTGATCCGGCGTCGGCCTGTCGGGCGCGCCCTGCGGTGCCGCGCGGACCGTGATCTTGAGCCCCATCCGGCTGACGGCCACCCCGCCTGCGGTGGTTTCCCGCCCCGTCCGCGCGCGAACCTCTGCCCAAAGGGTGCCCAAAGTCTGCCAGACTTCGGTATGCCCCCCCGCGCCATCGCTCACCCGTTCTGGGGCTTCCAAGGCCAGCGGGCGGTTCAAATGCGGGCGGCTCATGCCGCACCACCAAAGCCGACACGTACGCGGCGGTAGCGCTCGATCAGGCTGCTGACACCAAAGGGCATGCACCCTTCGCCAAGCGCCGTATCGTCGCGGTATTCGTAGTAATGTGCCGCCAGCAGCATCACCCCTTGGGCCAAATCATCCGGCAGCCCGGCCCAATCGGCGGCCATGCCTGCGTCGAAACTGATCAGCGCGGCCCCGGCACTCGGGATGCGGGGCAAGGCGGCTGTGCTGGCACGCAACCGCGGCGCTTGCGCATCGCGCTCTAGCCAATAGCGGTCGGGGTCGACCTGCGTCTCTGCCCCATCACGCGCGACCAATGCCACCCGCGCGACCTCCTGCACGGGCGCCACCGGCAAAACCTGCGCCGCCGCATCGCGCCAAAAGGTCAGCGACAGGGCAAAACGCCGGGTGATCAACACCTTCCCCGTCCGCGCCTCCACCGCCGCGATTGCCGCACGCAGGAAACTGCGCAGCACCGGATCCTGAAGGCCGTCCTGCCCAAAACCGCTGCCAAGGCGCAGATGCATTCTGAAGGCCTCAACCGGCAAGACCGCATCCGGCACATTTGTCTCTTCGATCAACATCATCGAACGTCTCCAAAATTCGCTCCCTCGCCCCATGGGCCATGCGCTTATTCCCGGACGCGCACCGGTTGTATTGCTCGGTCGGAGGGGAGCAGCTAGACAATACAACCTTTCAGGCGCACGTCCGGACCGGGGCCAAGTTGCCCCGGCCCCGGCTTCGGCACCGGCTTACGCCAGGCCGAATTTCATCAGCTTGATCGCCGCGAAATCGCTCACGTCACCGCCGACACGTTTGGTCGCATAGAACAGCACATGCGGCTTGGCGCTGAAGGGATCGCGCAGGATCCGCAGATCGGGGCGCTCAGCCACNGTGTANCCNGCCGAGAAGTCNCCAAANGCGATNGCCATCGCATCNGTCGCCGGNTCGGGCATNTCCTCGGCCACCAGCACCGGATANCCCATCAACCGCGCAGGCTCTCCCGCGGCCAGNCCATCCGACCACAGAAAGCGCCCGTCNGTGTCTTTCAANTTGCGCACCTTGGCCGTGGTCTTGGAGTTCATCACGAANACCGCGTTCTTGCGGTAAGCCGCGCCAAGGGCGTAGACCAATTCAATGATCGCATCCGCCTCGGGATTGGCGTTGGTGCCGCTGGGGACATAGCCCAGATTGCCCCAAGTCCAGACGTCGTTATCGACCGCCGGATGGCTCAAAAAACCGGTCGGTTTGTCGATCCCATCACCGCTGACAAAGGCCGCCGCCTCGGCCCGCGCGAATTTGTCGGCGATGCGGCCCGCCAGCCAGCCTTCGATATCAAAGGCGCTGTCGTCCAGCAGCCGTTGGCTTGTCTTGGGCAGGGCGCTCAACTCATGCAGCGGCACGGTGATCCGGTCGATCTGCGGCGTGTCCGTCTCGGCCTGCCCACCACTTTCGGTGGCCCAGCCCGCCCCCACATCGGCGTGATCGA
>FUFK010046014.1_pt1 | contig 13148 bp, 11 predicted proteins | sample 1021851 | NCBI WGS metagenome assembly FUFK01 (sample SAMEA51879418, study PRJEB19060) | metagenome | reverse complement strand
GCCATAACATTTGAATTTCTTATACCATGTTTAGCCATTTTCTCTTTTAATTTATCCCAATCTAGGGTTTTGTCTGTGTTTTGATCAATAAAATCACTGCCTCTTTGATCAGCAAGAAGATTTATGGAATCCAGTGGAAAAATTCCGTTATCCCATAAGGAGCCTTTGTAAGTTTCGTAAGTTCCCCTTTCTTTTGCGAGCTCACATGATGCCTCGATTGCAAAATAGCTAATTAGCTCCATTGATTTGTCAGCAAACTCNACCGCTTCTTCTGAATCGTAGGATATACCTAGCTTGTATAGNGCATCTTGAAAGCCCATTAGACCTAAACCAATCGGTCTGTGCTTTTTGTTGGAATTTTCAGCTTGCGGAACAGGGTAATAGTTTATGTCAATGACGTTATCTAGCATTCTTATTGCTGTAGTTACTGATTTCTTAAGTTGCTCAACATTAATTTTTCCATCCTCGACGTGCTGAGGTAGATTGATACTTCCTAGGTTACATACCGCGATTTCCTCTTCGTTTGTATTTAAAGTTATCTCTGTGCATAAATTAGATGAATGTACNGNTCCCACATGGCCCTGAGGAGAGCGAATATTACATGGGTCTTTAAATGTTACCCATGGATGCCCTGTTTCAAACAACATTGAAAGAATTTTTCTCCACAAGTCTTTGGCTTCAAGAGTTTTGAAATGCTTAATTTCCCCAGCTTCTGCCTTCTTCTCATATTCGGTATATTTAGTTTCGAACTCTTTTCCGTAAATATCGTGAAGTTCCGGGACATCTGATGGAGAGAAAAGAGTCCACTTTTCACCTTTCTCTAATCTCTTCATGAATAGATCTGGTATCCAATTTGCTGTATTCATATCATGCGTTCTTCTTCTGTCATCACCAGTGTTTTTNCTTAGGTCCAAGAACTCCTCCACATCAAGATGCCAACACTCTAAATAAGCACAAAATGCTCCTTTTCTTTTGCCACCCTGATTAACAGCTACAGCAGTATCATTTGAAACTTTTAAGAAAGGAACAATCCCTTGGCTTTTACCATTTGTTCCTTTGATTCTAGAGCCTAAAGCTCTTACANTCGTCCAATCATTTCCTAGACCACCTGCCCATTTTGATAACANGGCATTATCTCTGATTGCTCCGTATATNCCTGATAAGTCATCTGGCACAGTTGTTAAGTAACAGGATGAAAGTTGTGGTCGTTTAGTTCCTGAATTGAACAAGGTTGGAGTAGAGCTCATATAATCGAAACTTGATAAAAGTTTATAAAACTCAATTGCCTTTTCTTCTTTATTTTCCTCATTTAAGGCAAGACCCATTGCAACACGCATGAAAAAGACCTGAGGCAGTTCATACCTGGTTTCTTCAAAAGTAATAAAGTATCTGTCATACAGAGTTTGTAAGCCAAGGTAAGTGAATTGAAAGTCTCTTTCTTCAAGTATAGCTTCTCCCATTTTTGTAAGGTCATAGGTTTTTAGCTCCTCATTCAGAAAATCAAGCTCTATTCCCTTATCAACAGTTTTTGCAAGTGCCTCAGCATACATTTTGCTGCGATCTTTTCTCTCTTTAATTTCTAAGAACGCACCAACTTCGTTTTCTAAGTTATTGAGTAATAATCTAGCCGTCACGTAAGAATAGTTTGGTTCTTTTTCAACCATGGTTCTTGCAGTCATTAGCATGCTTTCCGCTAAATCTTTCTCTGATATTCCTTCATAGGTAGCATTTTTTATTTCAGTTGAAAGTAATTTTTCATCCACATTTGCTAATCCTACACACGCTTTCTTTACAGCTGCTTCAATCACCTCTTGAACGTTCTTTTCAATACCTGGCTCTTCCTTTTCCTCAACTCTCTCATTTTTTCTTGCTTCTCTGTATAGCACATAAGTCCTTGCAACTTTGTGATGTTCGTTACGCATGAGCTGAAGCTCCACTTGATCTTGTATTTCCTCAATGTGNATTGTTCCGCCTGATGGCATTCTTCTTTCGAAAACTTTAATTATGTCTTGTGCCATTTGATCAACCTCTTCGTGGATTCTAGAGGATCCAGCAGCAGAGCCTCCTTCAACGGCAAGAAAAGCTTTCATTATTGCTACTTTGATTTTTTCATCTTCAAAAGAAACTACTTTCCCATTTCTTTTTATGACTCGCATCTTTCCTGGNGCCATAACTAGGTTGGGAGAAATATCNTCTTTTTCCTCGACTTGGTTTTGTGTTACTTGTTGTTCCATCGCTTAGGGTATTTTTCTACATGTAGTGACGACATTCAAGCATTTCAACACAATATGTTGTGTTTATTTTAATTTTTCCTACTATATGCTGTAATTTTCTTGTTGATAACTTATGGATAAAATGTTCTCAATTTAATGAAATACGTTTGATATGTGTGTTTTAATGTGTATTCTTTTATATTCCAAAAATGAAAATACAAATCCTAAATAACATAGCAAAAGAAGGTTTAGAACAGCTTGAAAAAAACGAATTTTCTTTGAGCGAAGACTATTTAAAAGCTAGTGGTATAGTTTTAAGAAGTCATAATTTGACTGAGCTTGAAATCTCAGAGAGTCTACTCGCCATTGCTAGAGCAGGAGCAGGCACAAACAATATAGACATTAAGAATTGTTCAGACCATGGTGTTGTGGTTTTTAACACGCCTGGTGCTAATGCTAATGCAGTTAAAGAAATGGTTTTATGCTCTTTAATACTCTCAAAAAGAGATTTAGTTTCAGGAAACAAAAATCTAGATTCTATAGACATAGATTCAAAAAACGATGAAGAGATTAGTAAAGAAATTGAAGGTATGAAAAAACAATATGTTGGAGAAGAAGTTAATGGAAAAACTTTAGGCATCATTGGGCTGGGTGCAATTGGTTCAATGGTTGCAGAACAATCTATGGCGATTGGGATGGAAGTAATTGCTTATGATCCCGGCCTCACAGTTGAGAATGCACTTCGCTTACCAAGCAGTCTGAAAAGATGCGATAAAATTGAAGAGGTTTTGTCTTCATCTGATTATGTTTCACTTCACTTACCACTTAATCAAAATACAAAAAACCTTATTGATCTAGAAAAATTAAAATTGATGAAAGAAGGCTCTGTGTTAATAAACTTTTCAAGAGGTGGCATTGTAAGCGAAAAGGATTTACTAGAATGTTTAGAAAATAATCATTTACATAAATATGTGACGGATTTTCCAACAAAGAATTTACTTAAGAGAATAAGTGGAAAGAAAGACGTAATGATATTTCCTCATTTAGGAGCAAGCACAAAAGAAAGTGAAATAAATTGTGCAGTCATGGCTTGTAGTCAATTGAGCGATTTTTTAAAGTTTGGAAAAATTTCTAACAGCGTGAACTTTCCGAATATCACCTCTGAAAAACATGGTAAACACCGACTGTTTATTGCTAATAATAATGAGCCTGGAATTATTAGTAAGATAGCTGAGTGTCTAGCTAATAATAAAATTAATATTTCAGAATTTGTGAATAAAAGCAGAGGCGATTTAGCCTGTAATATCATAGACACAGATGATGAAATTTCAGGTAGCGTAGTCGCAGAGCTAGAGAAAATCAGTGGTGTTTCAAATGCAAGACTTTGCTATTAAAAAAACCCTGTTTTTTTTCATCAAAAGTATTGATTTTCACACAAGAATGAGCATCACCGATAATTTAAGCTTTATCTGTATTGTTTTTAGTTAATTAAGTTTCCTACCTTCTGAGAGCCCCATTTTTACTGGCTAACAATATATTGTTTATTTTTTATACAATTGGATGAAAGCTTTCATGTATATGGGATATATTAAATTTGATGTTAGTTTTCCCCAAAGTTATCCACAGTTTCTGTGGATAAAAAAAATGTGTTATTTTTAAGCAAATGAATAATCATAAAACATGGAAAAGTTTCATAGATTTTGAAACAAAAAGACCATATTTTAGAACTATAAAAAACCACTTAATAGCTGATAATGCTGACGGTAAAATTGTTCTGCCTAAACCAAAAGATTTCTTCAAAGCTTTTGATTCTTGTGAATTAGAAAAAGTAAAAGTTGTCATAATAGGTCAAGATCCCTATCACACACCGGGTGTTGCAAATGGTCTCGCATTTTCTGTGAACAGAAATTCAAAATTACCACCNTCTCTCAAGAATATCTTTATAGAATTAGAATCTGATCTAGGTATAGAAAATCAAGTTGGAGATTTAACAGCTTGGTCGAAACAAGGTGTATTATTATTGAATACTTCTCTTTCAGTTTGTGCAGGACTTCCTGCTTCTCATTCGAATATCGGTTGGGAAAATTTTACAAATGCCGCAATTGACCTAATACAAAAAAAGAAGAACATAATTTTTTTACTCTGGGGAAAACACGCACAGAAAAAAAAGTATTTAATTCAAGAAAATAATTTTATTTTTGAAGCTGCTCACCCATCGCCATTATCAGCTAATAATGGTTTCTTTGGTTGTGCCCATTTTTCAAAAACAAATAATTTGCTAACTAACCTTGGATCAAATCCCATTGACTGGCAACTGGAGTGATAATTTTATTGTCGTTTGAATAGTACTCAGATTTTTCAATAAAAAAATGTGTATATTCTTCATCTTTTTTATTAGTTTGAAAAATTTTTTTCCCAATTTCTCTTCCGTTCTCATTGAATATGGAATTAATCAAACCTGAGAAAACAACGGCCATTTTAGAAGCTTTGCCTANATATGTAAGACGAGCAATAATTTCTTGGCCTCTGTAGCAACCTTTTTCATATGAAACAAAATTTTGAAAATCATACCCAATCTCATTAATGCGATATTTTCCTGAACTATCAGCACCAATGTCGAAACAAAAGTTTTTCATTGTTTCTGTTTCCCAGTCCTGTTCATTATAATTTGTCTCTATTGTTCCAATATGTTTGGTAAAACNATCATTTGTTTGTTTTCCATAAATGTCCTGCTGCTCAATTTTTATAGTGCAATCATAAAATTTAGAAAATTTTTCAAGTTCACTGACCAGAAACTGCGCCACATCTTTTTTTACAAGAATAACGAAGCCATTTTCCTTAATAACTACAGAGTTAGAAATTATGTAGCCCTTCTCATTACAAAATAAACCATCAAAATATTGAGCTGGTTTTGAAATATCACAAGAAATCTGACCTTGGAGAAATTTTTCAGAATCAGGGCCTTTTACACTTATCGAAGTATAATTTGGCAGGTAAAATGTTTTTGTCATGAACGATGAACTATTAATTAAAAAACTAAATTTTAAATCAAGAAGAGGGATGAAGGAAACTACATTCATAGTAAAAAAATTTATGGAAAATTTTAATGAGATGAATGCTGATGAAAAGTCAGAACTAATCGAGTTGCTTGAAATGAATGACCAAGATTTATTTGATTTGATTTTCAAGGAAAAAGAAACATTCATTTCAAAATTCCCCAATTTGAAAAAATTTGCTTATTAAATGAACTTATTAAAGAATTAATAATCAAAAAGAATAATGAAAAAAAATAGTATTCCTCAATTAGTGGAACTTTCACAAAAAGGCGACTCAAATGCTTTTGAGTTACTATTTACAACATTTAAAACAAGGCTTCATCATTCCTTATTCAGAATTTTGAGGAATTATCATGAAACTGAAGATATAGTGCAGCAAGCATTCTTAAGAGCTTGGGAGAAAATTGGCACATTTAAAGGAAATTCCAATTTTTATACCTGGCTTTACAGGATTGGCTTCAATTTAGCTATCACAAAAATAAATTCTTCCAGGGAAAACCAAATAGATGAGGGTTTTGAAAGCACATTAGCTGCTCCCAATAATGTTGAAAGCACAATTGAAAATAGCGAACTTTTTGAATCCGTACAGGTATTGCTTAATGAATTGCCTGAAGAGCAAAGGACTGCTTATATTCTATGTGAAGTGGATACTAAAAATTACGATGAAATAGCAAATATAACTGGAGTGNCAGTTGGAACTGTTAGGTCAAGAATATTTAGAGCAAGACAATATTTAATGGAGAATTTAAAAGATAGGTTATGAAAAATATATCAGATTATGATTTCAGTAGAATCTCTGCCTTTATTGATGGAGAATTAGATGCCAAAGAGATAAATTGTCTCATTGCAGACATGCAAACAAAACCAGAATTGAAAGACCTTTATTTTAGTTTGCTTGAGCTGAGTGAGGTTTCAGAGAACCTCAAACCGCTTGGTTTTAAAGAAAGGCTGTCAAAGCTTTCTTTACAAGATTTAATTGCTGCATTTACACAAAGAGTTGTTATGCCAATCACAATATTTTCCGTTGGTGCTTTGTTGAGTTACTCCATTCTGAACAATGCGTTATTCATAAATGATAATGAAAACAGAGCTAGCATACTTTTAAATCAGTCAATTGCATCTTCAGAAGCGAAACAGATTTTGGAAAATATAAAATCTGACGAAATATTACAATTTGCATCAAGACATTATGTACCTGATAACTCTAGGAATATTGTACCAGTTGCATATCAGCCAAATTGGCTTCCAAGAGGCTTTAATTCTGATAGAAAAATACAGAATAGATTTATTAACAAGACAGACAAGAAACAGTTTTCAATTTTTATCGACAAGCCGAAGAACTTTAATTTGCCGGATGGAGTCTATCAGAAAGAAAATTTCATTTTAATCAGAAAAACGCACTTTCATGGTGATCAGCCTCATACCATTACTATATTTGGTGATATTGATGTTGAATCAGGCAAAAAGATCCTTAATTCTATTAGAGCCAACAACTAATACAATTTATGAAAAATTTACTTTACGCTTTACTTATCACTATCTTTACAATCCAAGCACATGAATTTGATTTCTCTGAGCTTGTAAAAGATCAGTCTGAATCNGTAGTAAATATTCAATCAATAAGAAAGGTAAAAGTTTCACAAAGATCCTTAAATTCCTTTCCAGAAGAACTATTTAGAGAATTTGGGTTTCCTTTTCCTGAGATGGAAGCACCAAGGCAACAAGAAAGAGAATCCATAAGCACAGGATCAGGGTTTGTTATAGATAAAGACGGCTATGTAATCACTAACTATCATGTAGTACAGGGTGCTGATGAAGTTCTTGTTAAATTTTTAGATAGAAGGGAATTTAAAGCAAAAATAATAGGCATGGACGAGCTCAGTGATTTGGCCTTGTTAAGAATAGAGTCACAAGATTTAGATCCAGTGGATATAGGTGATTCCGACAAAGTCGAACAAGGTGATGGGGTTATAGCAATAGGATCACCATATAACTATGACTTTTCTGTCACATTCGGAATCATAAGTGCTACAGGAAGAGGCATAACGTCTGGCCAGGGCATTGGGGATTATGTTCCATATTTACAAACTGATGCAGCAGTAAATAGAGGTAATTCAGGTGGCCCTTTGTTTAATACTGATGGTGAAGTTATAGGTATTAACTCTCAAATTTTTTCTCGGTCAGGNGGTAATGAGGGATTGGCTTTTGCTATTCCAATTAATATTGCGTTAGAAGTTGTAGATCAGCTAAAAGATAATGGCAAATTCTCAAGAGGTTACTTAGGTGTGCAAGGCGGTGAAGTTTCAAGTGACTTAGCAGAAGCACTTGGAATGGATAAGCCAATTGGTGCATTAGTTAGAGCAGTTGTTAAGGATAGTGCTGCTGATAACGGAGGTGTAAAACCAGGCGACGTGATAGTTCAGGTAGGCTCTAAAGATGTGATTTATTTTAAGGATTTACAACATACAGTAGGAATGACAAAACCAAATACAAACTTAAAACTTAGGCTTTTTAGAGATGGTGATTATAAAAATCTTTATGTCAAAGTAGGAGAGTTGCCTTCACTTAATCAAACAGAGCCCGAGATAAAGGAACCTGAAGTGCCAAATTATCCACTAGGTTTGCAACTGGAAAATCTTAGAGAAGAAGATACAAATGAAGAGACCTTAGGAGTGAAAGTAATTAAGGTTACATCAAATTCTCCCGCCTTTGGTGAAATATTTAGAGGAGACATAATTACTAAAATCAAGTCGGGCAACATGACTTATGACATTTCAAATGTTGAAGATTTTGTAAATGCACTTGATTCATTTGCTGTAGGTGACAAAATAGCGATATTTGGAACTAGAGATGGTTCCAACTTTTTTGTTGCAGTAACAGTTGAATAAGATAAGAAATTTCTCAATTATTGCCCATATTGACCATGGGAAGTCCACGCTGTCCGACAGGATTATAGAATTTTGTGGCGGTTTATCAAAACGAGAAATGAAATCTCAAGTTTTAGATACACTTGAGCTTGAAAGGGAAAGAGGCATAACTATTAAAGCACAATCCGTTGCTTTGAATTACGTTGATGATGAGGAATACCAATTCAATCTGATTGATACACCTGGTCATGTTGATTTTTCATATGAGGTTTCAAGATCTCTAGCAGCTTGTGAGGGGGCTCTTTTGGTTGTTGATGGGTCCCAGGGTGTTGAAGCGCAAACATTGTCGACTTGCTATAAAGCTATAGATCTTGGGCTGGAAGTAATACCTGTAATAAATAAAATTGATCTGCCGCAAGCTGAACCTGAGCGAGTAAAAAAAGAAATAGAGGAAATCATAGGAATTGATGCATCAGAGGCTTTATCTGTGAGTGCTAAAGATGGAACTAATTTGAATGAACTAATGAAACAAATTGCCCAAAAAATTCCTCCTCCAAAAAAAAGTGAAGAGGCTAATTTACAAGCATTAATAATCGATTCTTGGTACGACAATTTCTTGGGAGTTATATCTTTAATAAGAATTTTTAGCGGTTCTTTAAAAAAAGGGGAAAAATTTGTTGTTAAATCAACNGGACAGACATACACCGCAGATACTATTGGAAAATTCACACCAAAAAAAATTCCTTGTACTGAATTATTAGAAGGGGAGGTTGGTTATTTAGTTGCAAGTGTAAAAGATCTAAAATCNGTGCCTGTTGGAGATACTTTGATATCTGCAAAATATCCAGAAACAAATGAATTAGACGGATTTGAAGAAGTTAAACCTCAGGTATTTGCTTCCTTTTTTCCAATAGATTCCAACGATTATCAGGCTTTCAGAGAGGCACTACAGAAACTAAATTTAAATGATGCCTCATTAATCTTTGAACCAGAAAACTCAGATATCTTGGGCAGTGGTTTTAGATGCGGATTTTTAGGCACATTGCACATGGAGGTGGTTAAAGAGAGATTAGAAAGAGAGTATGATCTGGATTTAATTACAACTGCACCCAGTGTTGCTTATGAGATTCTAAAAACAAATGGTGAGGAAGCTACCATAAGTTCTCCTGCTGAATTACCAACCGTTAACGAAATTGAAGAAATTAGAGAACCAATTATTAAATCCACAATACTTTGCCCTGATAAATACGTAGGAGACGTCATTGAGCTTGCAATGTCAAAAAGAGGTGTTCAAAAAGACTTGCAATACCTAGGTGGTCAAGTCTCAATAATTTTTGAAATGCCTCTTTCAGAAATTGTTATGGATTTTTTTGACACATTGAAATCGAAAAGCCAGGGGTATGCATCAGTAGATTTTGTCTTTGATAGATTTCAAGCAGCTGAATTAGTAAAAGTAGATGTTGCAATAAATGGTTTGGTTGTTGATTCCCTATCATCTATTATGCACAGGTCTGAAGCAGCAAGAAAAGGAAGAGATATTGCAAAGCGCTTGCGTCAAGTGATCCCTAGACAAATGTTTGAGATACCAATTCAGATAATGCTTGGAAGTAAAATAATTGCTCGAGAGAGTGTGAAAGCCTTCAGAAAAAATGTTACTGCTAAACTATATGGTGGCGATGTTACAAGAAAGAAAAAACTTTTAGAAAAGCAAAAAGCAGGAAAAAAGAAAATGAAACAAATAGGAAAAGTTGCGCTACCGCAAGAAGCCTTTTTGAGCTTTTTGTCTACGGATAAAAAATGAACACCTTCTTTAATCTAATTCAACCAATTGCCAACTTGCCAATTTTTTTATTATTAAATTTAAGCATTTGTCTAATTGCTGTTCATTGGTACTGGATGAAGTCTACAGATAATTTCAATGATAAATTGCACAGAAATATGCAAAGATTAGGCCTGTTCATATCTATATTGATAATAGGCATTCTTTTTGTAAAACAATGGAACATCGGAGATTTGCTTGCTTTTTACTCAGTATTTTCTTTAGTGATTTTAATAGTTGCTTTAATTAATAATAAAACTGAAATTATCAAAGAAAGCAGAGGATGGTTTATAAATATCTTTTTAGTCTTCTTCTTGCGAGGATATGTTTATGAGCCTTGGCAAATACCATCTGAGTCAATGCGTCCTAATCTTGAGATAGGTGATTTTGTCCTTGTTAATAGAAATGCTTATGGTTTAGAAATTCCTTTTACTGGTAGAGAAAAATTGTTTTCAAAGGGCCCAGAAGTAGGTGAAATTGTGGTATTTTTTCCACCNCATAAACCTACTGTNCCTTTTGTAAAAAGAGTAATTGCTAAAGGAGGAGATACCGTTACATATGTAAATAAAAAATACTATGTAAATGGTATTTTACTCTCCCAAGAAGAGTTTGATCAAAATTCAAATAGTAATTTACTGATTGAGTCTAATGGTGAAAATGATTACTTAATCAGACATATGGCAAGAAGAGGTCAAAACGGAAACTGGGTAATTCCAGAAGGAATGTATTTTGTGAGCGGCGACAACAGGGATAATTCTAATGATAGTCGAGCGTGGGGNTACATNAGTGANGATGTAATTTGGGGCAGGGCAGATTTTATATGGATGTCATGGAAACCAGATGAATGGCCAAGCTTTGACAGAGCTGGAGAAATTAATTAATGAGTAAGTGTGGTTATGTAACCATAATTGGTAAAACTAATGTTGGTAAATCAACCTTTTTAAATAAATTTCTAGAGAAAAAAGTCTCAATTACTGCAAATAAATCACAAACAACCAGATCTAATATATATGCTATTAAGAGTCTAAAAACTACACAGATAATTTTTATTGATACGCCTGGCATTCATAAAAAAAGCGAAAAAACTATCAATAAAGTTTTGAGAAAGAAACCAGCTGAAGTTATTCATGATGTTGACGTTATTATTTTTATGGTCTCAGGCACAAAATTTGATGCAATTGATAAAGAGAGCCTAGACTTNGCAAATGAGTCGCACGCAAAAAAAATCCTTGTGATCAATAAAATTGATCTAGTAAAAAATAAAAANGAGCTTTTTTCTTNTGTTGAAAAAACATTTAATAAAGATGATTTTTATTCAATCATTCCAATATCAGCAAAAAATAATGATGGTATTGATCTTGTTCAACAAGAGCTTGAAAAGGCCTTGCCCGAAAATGAATTTTTTTATCCGGAAGAAATAGATTTTCAAAGCAATACATTTGAAATTAGTGAAATTATTAGAGAAAAGGTTATTCGTTTACTAGGGGATGAGCTTCCTTATGAGACCGCAGTTGTGATCGAATTATTGAACGAAAAAAAAGATGTATTCGAAATAGATGCAAACATATATGTTTCTAAACAAAGTCAAAAAAGTATAGTGATAGGTAAGAGCGGAGACAAAATAAAATCTATTGGCACTGCTGCAAGAATTGATCTTGAGAGAAAATTGAATAAAAAAGTAATGCTTAAATTATGGTGTAAAGTTCAAAAAAATTGGGTGAATAACCCAATTAGCTTAGAAAGTTTTGGTATCAAGAGTTAATGATTTCTAGTCTGCAAAAAGCATATGTTATCCATTCACGACCATATAAAGAAACAAGTTTAATTGTTACATTTCTTACAGAAAAGAAAGGCAAAATTTCTGCAGTTGCAAAAGGCGCTAAACGTAAAAATTCAAGACTTTCTGGTAATCTCGAGCCGTTTCAATGTTTGAATATTGATTATCGTGGAAAATCTGATTTGAAGTCACTTGTCCTTGCTGAACCTAGTGAAGCGTTTGAGGATTTTTTTGGTAGTGAAAATCTATACTCAGCTTTCTATGTTAATGAATTAATTAATTATCTTGTTGCACAGGCAGATGAATCAATGGAAATCTTTGATATTTATAAAAAGTGCATTTCGAATCTAAAAAGAAACAATCAAATTGAAAAAATTTTAAGGGATTTTGAATTAAATATTTTGAGCGTCTTGGGCTATGAAATAAATTTCTTAAGTGATTACGATAGTAATGAGCCAATAATGAATGGCTTAAGATATAAATATTCACCGCAGTCAGGATTCTCTAAAAGTGAGCAAGGGTATGATGGTAAGATATTGAAAGAAATAAATGAAAGGAAATTCTCAAAAAACTCTTTGCAAGCATGTAAAGAAATTAATAGGACAACGATAAATTATTACTTTGAAGAATTGAACATTAAAAGTAGGATATTTTTTAAATGATTTTGGGTATTGGCACTGATTTAATTATCAATAGTAGAGTACAAAAGCTTTATAAAAAGTACGGGGATAGATTTTTAGATAAAATTCTCTCAGCCAATGAAAAAGCAGAGTTTTCCAACTTAAAAAATTCTCAAAAAATAAATTTCTTGTGCTCATCATTCGCCGCCAAAGAAGCGCTTGTAAAGGCGTTAGGAATTGGTTTTCGAGGTGTCTACCCATCTGATATCTCGATGAAAAAAAATGAGCTTGGCAAACCTGAATTAATCAACCATAAATTGGAGAATATTAAACATCATCTATCAATAACCAATACTGATAGTTATACTTTGTCTTTTGTGGTCTTAGAAAAATGAATTTAATACTTTTAGGCATGCCAGGAGCAGGCAAAGGAACTCAAGCAGAATTCATTCAAAAAGATTATGGTCTGGCAAACATCTCCACTGGTGCAATGATGAGAGAAGTAAGCAGATCAAATAGCGAATTAGCAACTAGAGTTCAGTCATATCTTTCTTCAGGAACTCTTGTTCCCAATGAAATAATAATAGAAATGCTTGTTGATAGAATTCAAAAAGATGATTGTGCAAACGGTTTTTTATTGGATGGATTTCCGAGAAACCTTGATCAAGGAAAGGCTTTAGATGATGCCAACATTTCCATAGATTTGGTCTTATATTTAAGTATTAAAGAGGAAGAGATCATTTCTAGAATGTCTGGAAGAAGAGTTCATTTAGCATCTGGTCGTTCTTATCACATA
>FUFK010043844.1_pt1 | contig 13148 bp, 10 predicted proteins | sample 1021851 | NCBI WGS metagenome assembly FUFK01 (sample SAMEA51879418, study PRJEB19060) | metagenome | reverse complement strand
ATCAACATTGTACCCGCCTCAACTTTTCCTAAATTATTACCCTCTAGTGAAACCCATCTATAAATTCCTTCTTCATAAAATATAGTAGCGAATATATTGTAGTACACTTCTTTATTTTGTTTTACAAAAAACTTGTATCTATTAGCCCAATAAGGTGGTTTACTGTTTATTGTTATTTTTGCTCTGTTTTGGTTTTCAGAATCAGACACAGGTACAAAAATTTCCGAGTTTCCTGATGACTCACTTTCTTTTGGTAATAGAACTGAAGAATATCTCCCAAATTCATCTAAATAAACTATACCAAATTCATAACTTCTATTTGATTTTAACGATAAAGAACTATTTAATGTAGTCCATCTTGCTTGTACAGTATTTTGCCAAGTGAATTGGTTTTCAAGTTGTGTAGTTACATTATCTGTTGAATCTGAAGGTGTAGCGTCTACTGTAAAGGTAATTTTTGGAGCTTTTATTACAACTGTTGTACTGGTACTAGTATGTGTAAAATTTCCATAAGATGTAAGCGTGTTATTTAAAGGAACTGTGACTGTAGCTATAGAAGCAAAATTAGCAGTTAGTGTTCCCATAAATGTTGTCCAGTCATCTGAAGCTAAAAATGAGCTCAAACCACTGTAAGTTTGTGACAACACCACTCCTGCTGTAAAGATTGCGGTTCCATTTCCGTAATCTTGACTTAAATAGCTTGCAGACGGAGATGTTAATTCTATATTTATAATCAATTCACTATCTACTGTAAAAACAATATTTGTAAAAGTTATAGTTAATTCAGTACTATCACCGCTTGTGTTAATAGATGACGTTAAAAAATCTCCTGCAAAAGACGTTGATACGTGTTCTACATTAAAATCTAATTTTAAAGGTAGTTCGTCAGTTGAGTTTTCAAGCATATCATATTGAGATGTTGTATTTCCAAAAACTATCCTGTCTTTTATAAAATCTTGTGTCTTAGCTGTTAATGGAACATCATCAAATATTCTAAACACCTCATCTTCTGGTAATGCTTTAAAAATCATTCTATTTTTAAACTGATATGTTTTACTCATATCATGTCCAAAATCACTTTCTTTTTTGTTTATAGTGTCAATTACATATACAGTATTGTGTTTTGTGTTTTTAAAACAAATATCTATATCTGTTACCCTATCATCACCAGTGTTATAAGTAATATTAAAACCATTATATATTCCAATCATACCCTTGTTCTCCATTGTACCATAATCAATACTAAATCCACCTGGGTTAAATTGATAATTAGAAAAAGAAGATAATGCTGAATACTGATTATCTAGATATTTATATCTATAAGCAAAAGCAAAAAATTGCTCTTGTATTTGGTTTTCTTTTTTTGTTGTTGTAAAAAACGGTCTTACTGTAGGGGCTTTTGCAGGAGGTTTTCTGTATAAAGATATATCATCTTCAAAAAAACCATTTTCACCATAAGTTATAGCTCTCTCTACGTTTACAAGCTTAGGGCTATTTTTACCATCTGTAAATAAAAGTATAGTTTCTTTTTTACTTACGTTATATATAACATTTCCATAAACTTTATACTGAGCGTCAAAACCTAAAACGTTTGTTGCTGCAGACCTAGTATCTTTTAATATTGTTCTTGTAGCTTGTGACCTAATATCGTATTCAAATACATATCCATGATTAAAAGCATTTGTTACAAACCAATATATTTTTTCATTAGACTCGTCAGGAACAGATCCTATACATCGAGGCCCTGTACCTGCGCTTATGTTTGTTAGCCTTGTGTTTCCTTCTTCGTTTTGTATAGCACCAGCGTCCCCATCTCCTGTGTTTACAACTCTTATATTCAGAGCATCAGTATATTCACCCTCTGGGATTAATCTTTCGTCGAAATCTTTATTCATTCGACCTTTAGAAAATACGTTTTTTAATTTCATGCTACTTTATCCACTTATTTCTACCTTTCAGTAATTGAGTTAATTCACCCAATTTTATAGAATTTAGTCTGATTTTAGCATTTCTTAATGAAGCAGAAGCTTGTTTTTGTGCTCTTCTTACAATGAATTCTTGTACGCCAAATTTACCTTTTAATATTGTAGACATTAAGTAGTCATACATAAAAGTTTCTGCTAGTTTGTGTATTTTAATTTCTGTTTCAGCATATCCATACAATCCATCAGATACATATTCTATAATAATATTTTTTCCTTTTAAATTAGAACTGAATAATATAAACCCTTGGTTTTTATCTATTAAATAACTTCCGTTATGATTTGCAGAGCCTGTATCCATTCCATATCGTTTTCCTACTATTTGTCCAGTTGGCTCATCTACTTTACCTTCTGTTCCTTCTCTCCATTTATCTTCTATTACAGGAGTACCTCTTAAAGCATTTCCATCTCCATCAAAAAGAATGTCGGCTGTTTCTGTCCCTTCTTGTAAATAAGATTTTGGTGTAGATGAATTAAAATTTTGATTTACATCATGTACCATTCCATCTGAGCTTACGTAGCCCACTTTAACTAAGCTTACAAAATCATGCGGTAAAGGGATTTTTAATGTATCAGGTATTTCTAATTCAAAACCTTCTATCTCTCTTAACGCATCATAATGTAGTTCTTGTATTGCTCTTTTTGCATGAAATATAACTTCATGTCTTTCAACTTTATTAATTACTTTATCGTCTCCAACGTAGGTCAATAAAAAGTTGTTTATTATGTCATCTAACAACATGTATTGATATGTTCCCCAATTATCATTGTTTGGGTTATCTCCACTATTAGTGTAATATTCTCTTTGTGTTATATGTTGTCCTATCGTTGGCATAATTATGTATTATCTTTTTGTAGTTCTACTGATTCCTTATTATCCATAGCTGAAACAACTTCTGGCTCTCTTATTGCTAATCCTGAGTACTTACATATTTTAATAATTAAATCTACTTCATCATTTTCTGATATTTCAAAGTTAGTTGAAGAAGCTTGGTTGTAAACAGGGTCTCCGCTTACTGTAGTATAACCCCATATAGGATCAACAGGTTTTCTTAAATAATTACATATTAATGATGTTTCAACGACATTATTAACTGTTTGAGGTGTAGTTCCTGTGTAGTTAATGCTAAGAGGTCTAGCATAGATTTGATTGCCTTGCCTGTAAAACACAGGGTATGTTACTGAAGGAACATTTAAATTGCTATTCATAATCATGTCAAACTTACTTTTTGGTATTTCTTCTAAAACTCTTCCATTATAGGTTAAGTTAATTAATTTATAGTAGTTTGCTGGAAGTGTAAAGAAATCTTCAGCACCACCCACAGAAGTAGCGTTTACATCTGTGTAGTTTAATGTAGCTGATGTAGAAAAAACATCTATCTTATTTCTTACTTGCAGAGCCATATCACCATAACCTAAACTTCTCTTTCTTGTATTCTGAAGTTGTGTTTGTCTTGCAAACTCACTAAAATACGACTCAAAAATCTCTAACTGAGCTAATTTTGCGTAATGGTTGTACTCTAATGGTGATATATACCCTCTGTTGTCTTTGTTTAATAAAAACAACACTGTATTTCTTACACTGTTAATCATGAGTATATTTTTTACAAAAATAATAAAAAAAGGGGCTCAATATATGAGACCCCTCTTTCCCCTTTCACAGTTTCTTCTAGTTTTATAACTTATTTACTAAATTTTGCATTACATCTAGACCTACGTCTGTTTTAAAGAACATTCCTAGTGCGGAGTATGTGTTTTCTCCATAAGGAACAACAAGAACCTTTTCGTCAGTATTATCTGCCCAAACAACTGTTCTTCCGTCATCTTTAATAGATAACAAGCCTTCTTCAACAGCTCTTACTGCTAAATTCCTAAGTTTCAAGTTTTCATCATTCAATAAATCTAAAAACTCTTTTGGATTTTGTCTAGCATAAATAATCATATCTCTTCTTAATTCAGAAGATGTCATGTTACTTACATTTTTACCTTTGTTTACAACTCTAGCAATAGCTTCTAAATCTGTGATATCTAAATCTTTTGCTGCTACCTGAGCGTCCAATGAAGAAGTAAGTGTTTCAACCTCTTCTCCTGCTGTCTTCTCAGCATCAAACTCGTAAAACTTACCATTAAACTCTGGATGTAGATATAAAAATTTAGCAAGGTTTGTATTATATTCTTCTACGATTAATTTACCATTTTCAAATATAATTGGTTCAACTGTTGCTAAACCATCTTGTTCATCCACAAATGGAGATATTTGATTAGTAGCCCATCTAAGAGCTCTATTCATTTGTCCATCAAAATGTGTTAACGGTTTTGTATTAGAGTGTTTAACTGGTAACATATACCTTAACGGTGTTCTGTTGCCACTTAAAATAAATATTCTAGTTTTTACTTCTAGTTGCGGAAATACAGATTCGTATCCGCTTTTACGTGTAGTAGTTTTACTTTTTGCCATTTTATTAAAATTAAATTAAATTAAAAAAAAGAGAATAGGGAGCCGTAGCTCCCTTCTCTCATTAAATATTACTGCATTAAGATGAAGTTATTAGCTCCCATAACGCATAATGCTCTTTCTGATAAGAAATGAACTTGCATTGCATCAAGATCACTGCTCATACCAGCTGAACCAGCTGAACCTGTTACCCAAGACTTATACTTTCTATCTTCAGATGCAGATTGTCTGTATCTTACGTGTAAGAAAGGTCTTTGAGCGTTTTGACCAAGAACTTGATCATAAACAGTCATAGTACCTGCAGGGACAATGATACCATCAACACCACCTAGTTTTCCTCTAGTTGTAGCGTCGTTTAAGTATTTCCAGTCACTCTTATAGAAATCATATCCTATTCTAAAGCCAGTAAATCCAAGATTTAATGCCATGTCTTCGTCGTTGTCAAATAGACCGTAAGAACTAGTTGAAGCTCCACTATTGTTTTGAGCTGCTAATACTTTGTCAATATCGAATCCAGTTGATCTGTTTACGAAGATTACATTTTCTTGAATTGCACCTTCTTTGTCTAAAACTTTAGCAATGTCCTCTAGGTCTTGTCTTGCGTCAATTGTACCTGAAGAAACGTTACCGTTGTTTTCTACTTCATAGAAAAGACCTTTAGTACCTTTGAAAAGACTAGATGCAGCAGCTGAACCTGACGCAGCAGGAACACCTTCTACCATAGATAATTCTAGGTAATCTTCAAATCTTAATCTACTTTCATGCTCTGATTTTAAATACCAAAGGTATCCAGAAGCTCCATTTTCTGTAGTTACTTCAACCCAGCCAATGTGAGCCATTTCAGAACCTGATACTTCATATTTTTCTTTGATAATAATAGGGTTGTTTTCTTTCGCAACGAAATCAGCCTCATAAGAACCTGACATTCCGTTTGTACCCTTTTTGAATTCAGAACCATAAACAAACATACTTACTGCATCACTAGCAGAAAATCCGCCAGATGCAACAAGAGTTGCTAAATTAAAACATTTAACATCAACAGCATCAGCTGCAGAAGCATCAGTTACAATTGCATGTAACGTAGGCCCTGTGCCGTCTGTTTTCTTGATGATAATAGTTTGATTGTTTCTAAACTGATGTCCAGTTACAGCGATAGTATCACCATCAGTGATAGTACCTGAAGCTTGGATATGCAGTCTTCCTTGCTCACTCCACTTAATTAAGTCAGAAGTACAAGGGATCTCAGCTGATACCATTCTTAAGAAAGAAGCTACAGATCTATTTCCGTATTTTTCAAACTCCTTTTCATAAAGGTCTGGTAAGTATTGCTGAGCAAATGTGTAATCACTACTGCCTAGGTAAGAGCTGTTTTGCAACGCCTTCCCTGGTGCAGGAGTTAATGAGGTAGATCCGCCAACACCTGACGATCCACCTGCGTCAAAATTAATACTTTGTGCCATTTTTAATAATTTTTAAAATTTAAACTTACTTTTTACTTTTTATTTTCAATCCACGACCAAAATCATTTGTGTCTTGCAACACTCTAAACTTGGGTCCTGGGGTAGATGTGTCTACATTAGTACGAACATTCATGTTGACGTTTTTTCCATCTCTAACTACATCATTTACCGCATCTGCTTTGCCTTGCTCGTAAAAGAACTTAGCATAACCTAACGGGTTCATAGCCATAGATAAAGCGGTATGATAGTCTTTTGCATTTGTTAAATTTCCTTCATCATCAAGATACTTGTTTATAAAGTTGCTTAAATCAGATTGAGCATTAACAGTTTCTTCAACGTTTTTTGGTTTGTAAGTTAATTTTTTGTCACCTACATTGAATTCAAAACCTTTGAACTCGTCGTTGAAATACTTTTTAGTATTGTTTGTAAAAAACTCTCTACGCTTATCGTCAATCGCTTGCGCTTTTGTCGACTCATCATTGTATTGCTTATAAAAATCTAAAGCTTTCTTATAATCCTCAGGAACATTCTCGGCACTTGACTCAAGAGGAGTATGGTATTTTTCCCTTATATTACTAAAGTAATCTTTAGCCTTCTGCAATTCTTTTTTCATCGCTAGAGCCTTACTCTTTTTAGACCTATCTTCTTCATCTTCAGATACACCATAAGTGTCCTCAAGATAAAATTCAATGTCCTCATCAGAGTATTCAGGATTTGTCTGAGCAAGATAATTTCCTATTAAAGAAATATCATCCATTTCATCAAAATTCTGTTGCGCTGCTACGAAGTCTGCTAAACCTCTTTTTGTATCTTTATTATACTCAAGATATTTAATAACCTCTTCAGGCAACTCTAACTGGTTCTCATTATTTTTAAGAACGTCTTTTAATTGACTTTCGTCAATATTATAAGTGGACGCTAAATAGTCCTTTATAATATTTTCTTTATCAGTTAGCTCATCAGATTTTTCACTGATTTCTGGAGCTTCCTGCTTTTCTTGAACAACCTCTTCTTTTTCTTCTTTCTTTTCCTCTTTAGGCTCTTCAACAATTTCTTTTTCCTCTACTACAGCTTCTTGTTTTTCAGCGACTTCTTTTTCAGCTGCAGTTTTCTTTTCTTGATGCTCCTTTTGAATTTCTTCAGGAGACTTACTCATGTCTACTTTGAAGTCTACTTCTTCTTTGTTTTTATTCATAATTGATTAAATTAAATTTTTATACAAATTTATATAAAATTTTTACACGTTTTTGCCACCCTGCATTTTTGACATCAAAGCATTCATCATTGCTTCGTCTTGTGCTGGAGGAGCACCTTGCCCAGTGGGTGGTTGCATTTGTGGCATTGCTTGCGTTTCTCTTTGTTGAGGTGGTTGCATAGGCATTGCTGTTGCGGTAGGAGATGGTGATCCGCCTAAAATTCCACCACCTGAAGCCTTCAACATATCTAGTTTATTGCCTTTTGGTTTTGAAAAGTTTTTTGGAGGACCTCCTTGTTTTCTTTGTGTTATTAACTCACTTTGTTGAGTAGCTTGAAGCTCAGTTCTTTGGTCTTTTCTATCTTCTCTGTTTGTTTCTCTATCTTTAAGACCTTTTGACTCCATGCCTTTTATTTTCATTTCGTACTCATACTTAATTTGCATAAGCTCTACGTCTTTTTGTTTTTCAGCTTCTAATTTTTGCAATTCTAATTGAGCTTTTAATTGCATCAATTCAGATTCACTTTGTGTTTTTAACTGTGACTCTTGCATTCTTCCTTCAGAAGCTTTTTGAGCAGCTTGTTGATTAGCTTGAGATTGCATTTGAATATTTTCTGCATTCTTTCTTTTATCAGCTTGCTCTTTTCTTTTCTTTTTAATTTTCAATAATTGATTAGCTAATGTGTAGTTTTTAACTTCTCTTACATCTATAGCATCAGATAAGTCTATCATTTTTGCTGCAATAGCTTGTTGTATATTTTGTTCTAACTTACCTTTTTCTTCTTCATCTGGTTCTAACTCTATAAATATTCCAAAGTCATGTAAATGCATATCACCTATTTCATTAATGATTTCGTAATTGTTCTTTCCAATCATCATTGCAAAATCCTCTGCAAAATCAGAATACATCAATATATCTGATATTCTACACGAAATTGCTTCACATAATCTTTTAGTTAACTGCACTCCAGATAATAAAACATGTCTAGTTGCTGTATTGGAATTTAATGCGGCTAATTTTTGTAACCCAACTAAAGCATTCTTGTCTGGCATACTGCCATCTCTTGCTTCGTTTATACCAGTAACAGAGCGTATCATATTTAACTGATAGTTATACATAGTAATTAAACTTTGAATCTTTGCGTTAGAGCCACTACTAGTTAATTCTTGTATTGGAACTCTTGCATTATTAAATTCACCGTCTTCTGTAAAACTTCTACCAATAACAGAACCAGTTTGGAAGTACATTGATAAAGCTTCAGATGGATTATAAGAAGCTCCATTTCCTAAATCTACACTATTTAAACCATCTGCGTCTATAAATACACCATCTGGTATCATTTTAGAAACAACTTGTTGTAGTTTTAAATGAACTAACTGTATTTGATCTGCAAAAGGAATCATTCTTTTGACTAAAGAATCAATATGACCTTTATCCATTTTAATAGCAGACACTAGATATGGTGGTAAAGAACTTTGAAAAGCAGATTTTGGTCTAACTTGGTTTTCCATTAACTGCCATTTTAAAAGCCTATTGGTTCCTAAAACCATTACACCTTCATACCACACATCAATTCTTCTGGCTACTTTTTTAAATTTAGCGTTTTCAGAAGCAGGTGGGTTAAATCCAGATCCTTTTTTTAATGCTTTTTCTCCACCGTTAACAGTAGATTTTACTTTATAAATAATTTCTTTATCTGTTTTGTAACAGAAATATAATAACGATACATTTGATTTATCTATACCACTATTAGTTTGTAAATTTATTGTACTTCTATATCCGTCATGTCTTCCTGCTAACTTTGAAATTTCTTCTATTTCTTCTTGTGTTAGATTTGGATTTATCTTTTTTATTTCTCCAATATGTACAGATTTAACTTCACCAAAATAATAACAATCTCTAAAGTTTGGATCTTCAGTTTGTGAATAAACTAAATTTATTGGATCTACATACTCTACTTTGACACCTTCATGTGCATTAAAAGAATGTTTTACTGCCGATATACCTAAAACTACATTATCCTCATCTACTCTTCTTTTTATTTCATCGTAGTTATTAATTTCTAACAAAGTGTCTATAGCCGTTTCTTGTGCAACCTCTACACCTTGTTTATAAGATAACTTCATGTATAAATCTAATTCCTGTGGTGATTGCGGTCTTTGATCTTCTGCAAAGTTATATGCATCTACACCTGTACCTGCTTTTATAATATCTAGTACAGGGGCAGCAAGCATATCTGCTTCCATTTCTAATCTATAAGCCTCTCTGAAACCACTTGATATTTGATCTACAGCTTCTACGTCTACTTTGAATAATCTGTTAGATATGCCATTTACAACTATATCCACAAACTTTGGAATAATAGGAACAGGAGTCCAATCAAGATTTAAATAAGATAAGTCACCGTTGATTGCTAATTCGTTTTTATATTTTTCTATAGGCTGTTTACCTCTTGCATATAAACGTCTGTTTAAATATTCCGAACGTATTTCTCCATACAAAGAACTTCCGTACTCTCTTGAAAACCATTCTGATTCAATAGCTTGACCTACTCTCAACCCATACTCATAGGTTGATTTTTCTTCGTCTGCTACAAATTGATTAGGGAAACCGCCTCCTCCACTATATTTGTTTTTATGCATAGTGTTTATGATATAATTTTACTAACAAATCCTTTATTGTTATATCTTGCAAAGTTAAGATTTATTTGATTATCTTTTTTGTGAACAACTTTTTGTGTAGAAAAGTTTGCCATGATAGCAAAACCTGAACTTACAGTGGCATCAAAGCGCGTTCTATTATTAATATCGTAATTAGACCAGTCCAAAAGCGTTCGGTTAAAAAACATATTTCCACAAGAGCCAAAGTCTATATCTTCGTCATTTACTATGACCCCTACATGATTCTGTATATAAGCTTCTATATACTCTGCGTGAGCTGAAATAACTGCTGATGACGAAGGAATACCTCCTAATTCTTTTTCTGCTTTAGAAAGCACATTTCTATGCTTATCTGGTCTGTTTAAAGAAAACGCTCTATATCCTCTTTCTTTTAAATAATACAAAAGCCTAGGCTTGTTGTTCTCTACCAATATAGGCATTCCATAAAAATGTAAAGCCATTAATACATCTTCATAAAATATTTCTGCTGTTGGGGGTCTAGATATATACTCTAAAAAAAATGAATTTGTAGGGCCTTCTTCTAGATGAAATTTAGTCATGCCATGTAATGATCCCTTAGAACCACTACCATGTACTGTGCCAGATATATCATAAGAGTCACATCCGAAACTACCCATATGTGCATTTCCTGGTATTTTCCTAACTCCTTTATGTATTACGTTGTTAGCAAGTGATAAAGGTGGTGTCCAACTAGTAATAAACCTACCGTTATTATCAGGAACCCAAATAACCTCAGTATCCCTAACTCCATTTTTCCAAACAAACGAACCTTTTGTAAGGCTTGTTTTGATAGCAAAAGAATCATTGTAATCAATTTGTTCGTATATTTTTGTTAAGTTAAATATAGTGTTTTTAGATTCATCACGAAACGCATGTGATTCTGTTCTAGGAAATTGTCTATAAAATTCATTTAAACCATCTTGGTCTTTTTTTAAACCTTCTACTTCATTTTCCCAATGACCTATTACACCATTTTCTATAATATCTCCATAAGGTCCATAAGTTTCTTTTTCAGGGTTTTCAAAAACAGGCATACCATATTCATCTATAAATCCTTCGTAATTCCATTCCATTGGTATAAAAAACGAATACAATCCTGAGTTTGTTTGTCCATTTTTATTTCTTTCTAAAACATTAGAGTTTTCATATAGCTTTTTAAAATTATCACCACCTTTGTCTAAAGCATTAGATGTAGAACCCATCATACATTTACCTATGATTCTACTACCTAGTCTTAGTGTTGTTTTTGTAACTCTCCAGTTATTTAATATATTATCAGGCCTCTCCCATTTACCAGATTCATCATGTACTAATAGTTTAAGTTTTTCTCCATCGTACGAGTTGTCCCCTGTGTTTTTCCAGTCGATGGTTGTATCGAGCCCTGTGAGCTCTTCAGGTTTGTTGGAGGTGGAGGTAAGTTTCCTTCTGGTAAGTTTAGATGCGGGAACTCTGTACGCCAATTCCGTTTTGGGTCTATCCATTCCGTCTTGTATAGGTTTGAAGAAGAAAGGATAGTTAACTGATATTGGGACGACTTTATCCGTGAACATTTTCTTCGCATCGGCACCAGATTTGGACAATATCCCGAAGCGTGAATCGGAAGATATTGTGGCAAGGTTGACAGTTTCCCCCGATGCCATAAAAGAAAAGCCTGAACGTCTGTTTTTGAGATAGCACATTCCATAACTTCTGTTATCCGCTTTGCAGGCTTCCCAAAAAATGAAGAATAATCTATTGGCCTCTCTAAAGTCTGGGTTCCCAACGTCAATCTTAGACCACTGCAAGTACATATAGTGAGTGCCAGTAATGTAAGTAGGCACACCCTTATTATAAAACCAAAAACCTTGTTCTCTTTTAACAAATTCATTTTCGATATAATCTATGTATTTATTTTTAAAATCCTCTGGATAGTCTCTCCAGTCAAATATTGTTTTAATCCTATTTAACTCTTTTGGGTATGGAGTAACTTCCCACTTATTTTTATCAAATCTATGTATTTTTTTTGGTTGTTTTGGTAAAGCTATTCTTAGGTTTTGTATTTGGTATATATCACCAATCAAACCTGTTTTAGAAATAACAACGACATCATGTTCTTTGTTATACCCATATTTCCATTTTTTAGATTTGTTTAGTTTTTTAATAACATCAAAATCTATTGGGGTTACTTTAGCATATAAACTTTGTTCGTACATTACTTTGATCTTCTTTCTGCAAAACCAGAAAACGCTTTTTTCTTTTCTTCTTTTGGCTTGCCGTCTATCATAGCTTTTTCTTCTTCAATACGGTTGAGTATTTCAAAAGCATCAAATATTGCAAGTTTTTTTGTTGCAGCTGCATTCTTTAATCTGTCTGCTGCTAATTCATCATCAGGGTCTGGTTTTATTATTTCTTCTTCAGCTACTTTAATAAGCTCCTTTACAGCCTCATGACCAGCCTTTATAATTCTTTCTTTTATTTCATTTACGCTTTTCATTCTCTAATTCTTTTTGTAAGTTGGCTAAGGCGCGCCATGCAACCTTTGCAGAGTGGCGCTGTCCATCATCATCTATCTTTCCAGCGTCTATCAAATGCCTAGCCAATGCATCTAATTCATCTGTCGATTTTTTTCTATCCCAATGTAAAGGTTTATCTGGATGATGTTGTTGATTACCTGCTAAAGATACTCTTGCAACCTCCATTATTGCATCAGGAAAATACTTTAAAACACCTGTATATACTGGTGTGTCTTTTCTTTGTTTTGCTTTCATAAAGTTAATTTAAAATTGTACATATATCTCTTGTCATCATTCTGTATAGTTTTTCATTATTAATTTCAAACTCATACTCACTGTCTTTTCTAAAATTAACTTTACTCCCTTCTTCTACTCCAAGCTCCTTTAGTTTTTTGTTTGAATATACAACTACACCTGTATTTTCCTCTAAACCTTCTTGATGTAAATATTTATTTTCTAATTCCGTGGGTTTTACAAAACAGTAATCATCTACTGAATGCCACTTATTCCCGTCATGATATAAATAAAATTGATATGGATCTATTATATATATATCCCCTTTAAAATAATTAGGAGACTTCCTTGGTCTACCTTTCATGTCATAATATATTCTAAATACATTATGATGAACAACCAACGTGTCTCCTTTCTTTATTTCTCCTTTATAATATGATGGGATTTCTATAACCTCTGCAAATCTATTGACATGCATATGGTTTGATATATCGCTGTTCACAATCATTTTCTGACCAGCAAGCTCTATTTCGTTATTGTAGTGTGTTCCTTTAGCTTTTATTAAAAAATAAAAAGGAGATTTCATCAGAAGTCTATATTAAACTCTATAGACGCGGGCATATTTTTATTAAACTCTTTCCATTGCTT
>FUFK010037751.1_pt1 | contig 13148 bp, 17 predicted proteins | sample 1021851 | NCBI WGS metagenome assembly FUFK01 (sample SAMEA51879418, study PRJEB19060) | metagenome | reverse complement strand
AATATCTTATCTTTATTATCGGTAAACTTCTTAAGAATAGATGCTCTTGTATGTCTATATTTATCATCTTTATCAGCACCCAATGCATGATAGCAGAAAAACATAAAATTATCATAGATATTTCCACGAATAATTTTTTGTTTTTTAAATTCTGTAATTAATGAATTAAGAAGATCTTCCATTATGCTACGAGTTTATCAAGATCTGCTCTTTTATCTAGGTCTAGAGTAGACCTCTGAGGTTTACTTTGCACTAACAATGCTGTAGTAAATCTGTAATTATATACAGGTATGCTACTTCCTGCTTTCAACCTAATTCTTACCCTAGCAGTTACATCAAGGGGTGGTATTGGTAAATTTGCAGGATTTGCAGACATATGATACAAACCATATCCTCCAATTTGGATATAATAAACACCCTTTGTTGCATAATATTCCCAGATACTTGTTTTATCAATTGGTTTATACGCATCCTTAAACCTTGCTTGATCTTGTTTCTTGTTTGCTAATGTAAAATCTGCGTTCGGTATAGTTCCCTTATTTGGTGCTCCTTTGTATCCCCATTTATTATTAGCAAATTCCTCTGTACCCACCGCACGTAAAAGTTGTCTCATCTTCTCTGCTGCTGCAAAACCTTTTCTTGGTATACCTGCTTTCGTAAACTCCTGCACACCACCAAGAACCCAACCATTGGGTGTGTAATCCAAAGTTCCTTGACCAAAATCAGTTTCTTCAAAATTTAATTTGACTTCTAAATTATATGTTCTTCCATCGTAGATAAATTTTCCATCAGGTTTGTTAGGATCTGCTGCTGCAGGTTGAAATCCAAGAGGTGCTAACCCCTTGTTCTTTAATTTTCTATGTACTGCTGCCTCGTACAGGAAACCTTTTTGACCTGCCATCTTTTTTGACTATTTATCTGTCGTCTGATGCACGATTCTCTGAATAGTGTACATCAAAGTCTCCACCAGGATATCTTTTCTTTAACTTTTCTACATTACCCTCTATCACTTCATCTAGTGTTACGTTCAATGCTGCACATGCTTGCATCACATACCACATCACATCACCCAACTCAATAACAAGATGCTCACGATTATCATGATTCCAAGGTTTACCTTGGAAAACCATTTTCTTAACGATCTCCATAAATTCACCACCTTCAGCACTAATCCCAACAGCAGCAGTAAGAAGCCTGTGAATATTGGAACCTTCTCCGTCAAGGGTACTAAGACTTTCAAGGAAAGATTGATAATTTTTACTGGGATCGGATGTGACACCATCCACGAATAAAGCATACTTATCCAAGTCAACTTTGTTTCCTGCATAACTTACGTGAGGTTGTTGATTTTTGTGTGTTTCGTAATCTCCAGACATAATTAAAAATTGAATTCAGCAAAAGACTTTTTAGGTGCTTTATCCTCTTTATTATACTCCTCTTCGCTTCCACTGTCAACAATATCATCTTGTGCTTTCTGCTCACAATCGTATAGTCTCATCTTCGCACGATCAATACCTATTACAAATCTCTTGTAGATAGTTGGATCATTGTATCTATTCTTCAATTGCTTGACCATTATCTGGTTTAACGTTTCCAGTTCCTCAGTAGATATAAGAGCAAACATAAGATCAGCAGTGGCTGGGAGACCAAAGGATTCACTTGTATCAGTAAGATCGACATCACTACTACCATAGCCAGAACGAGTCGTCTGAGTAGCGGAGACGATAGGTACATTAGCTTCAACTGCAAGACCCCTGAGCTCTTCAGCAATCGCCTTAATATAGGAATACGAGTTAACATTTGATCCTGCCCTGTAACGTGATGATGCACATATATTTAAGTAATCTATGAATATTATATCAGGTTTAAAAGATTTTTTCAATGATAATTCATTAAGTAATGCCTTAAAGTGACCACTATGTGCTGATGCTGTCGGATATTCCTTGATAATAAGATTACCTTGAGTTTTCTTTGATAAGGAGACTACCTTGTTTTCAAACATTGGTCTAGGTAACTCAGTTATATCTTGTATAGGAACATTCAAAAGATTAGCATCAATTCTTTCAGCAATTTTCTCCTCAGCCATCTCAAGCGTGATGTATAATACGTTCTTGTTTTGGAGTAACACACTGCTTGCGACATGACACATAAACAAAGATTTACCAACACCAGTGCCAGCGAGAGCAATATTGAGTGTTTTATTTGGAATCCCACCCTTTGTAATCTTGTTGAAAAATTCGAGGTCGAATTGAATCTTATCTTCCTTTTTGTGATATAACTCATATCTTTCCTCGTAGTCTTCTAAGTAATCGTGTCCTATATGATTATCGAAAGAAACAGCCAGAGCGTCAGAGAGAATAGTAGGAATAGCATCCCTTCCTTTAGCGTCATCTTGTCCATCTGCTAACGCAATAGATTCCATTAATGCTAAGTATATAGCACGATCACGACACCACTTCTCAGTAGTATCCATCAACCATTGATAGTCTGCAGGTTTATCTTCTAATGAATTATTAATATCTCTAACTTCTTTTACTTCTGCTTCTGTAAGATCTGTTCGATTATCAGTTTCTATATTCAATGCCTCTATGGTTATTGCTGAACCATACTTCACAATAAATTTAGTTATCTCTTCAAAGACAANCTTCTCAGATCTCTGCTCAAAGTAATCAGGTTGTATGAAAGGTATGACTTTCCTAGAAAACTCTTCGTTATAAATTAGATTCCGAAGAACCGTTGTTTCAATTCGTTCCATATGAGAAGTATTCTTTTGCAATAGTATCAAGTTTTTCCATTACTTCTTCTGTAAAATATTCTTCGGTATTAGCGAGAATCTGTTTAGCATAGAGTTTCTTACCATTTATTTCATAACGTCCTGCAACGTTCTTCCACATACCACCTATCTCACCTAACTCAAGTAATCCATAATAACGATCAAGACCACGTTCATCATAATACAGACGAACTTCTACATCACGATTTTCTTTTGTTAAACGTGATTTATGAGTCTTTGCTTTGATAATATTTCCGATAACTTCCTTACCATCTTTCTCTTTCTTTTTGCTGAGATAAACGATTGTACTTGCTGCGTACTTGAGTCCGCTACCTCCTCCCATTTCTTTAGTTGGAACATAAGCTCCGATGACATCGTACGTGTGATTTGTGACAATAAGTGGGACATTTGCTTGACCTAATTTAAGTGTTAACATTCTAAACGCACCTTTTACAAGTTGAGATTTAGTCATATCTCTTACCTGTTTATCATTCAGTGCGTCTGTAATTTCTTTCTCTGTGGAAAGCATACCTAGAGAGTCTAGCACAAACATACAAGGTTTACGCTCTTCTTCATCTTTTTTTAAGTATATGTCTATTGCTCTAAGTGCCTTACTTCTAAACTCTTCAATAGTAACTACATTTACAACAACCAACCGTGTCGTATCAACTCCACGAGACTCCAATAATCCTTTATTGACGGCTGCTTCAGTGTCAAAATAGAGACAATACCCATCAGGGTTAGTGTCCAAAAAGTTTTTGACAACAGCCAAGGAAAAATAAGTCTTTCCAGTAGAGCTTTCACCAGCGATGGCAGTGATCTTATTACTAGAAACACCACCATAAATGGAACCGCTAACCACTGCATTAAAGATGTATGATCCTGTGTCGATGAATCGTTCGTTTTCGTCGATTTCGGAGGCAATTTGGGTGTAGTCATCACCTATCTCTTTTACTATTTCTTTTAAAAAATCCATACTATGCTACAATGTCGAATACTTCTCGAAGAACTTTCTTATGTGGATATCCTTCTTCAATCAAGAATTTAGTTAATCTTAACTTTCTATGCAACTCATTTCGAAATTGCCTTTTCATTGCATCTGGATGATTTGATTCATTCAACGCATCCATCAACTCTTTCAATTCTTCGTTGTTGATAGGTAAATCCATGATAAAAGTTTAAGTATACACATTATAACATCATATTCTATTTTTGGCAATCAAGAGAAGAAACTATCTAAAGTAATCTTTCTTTCATCTGACCAACCAATTGCATTTAATACTGCTTTCATTGGGTCAAGAAATGCTTTATCAAACTGAGTGTCATAATCAATAAACTTTTCAAGATTAAGTTCCTTTGGAAAATCTTGAATGAATGACATTACATTCTCACGAATTGGATTTGGATTCTTTAGGTAGCAGAACTTAATCTTTTCACCATTCTGGATGTATGCATACTTCTTATCGAGTTTCTTCTCTTTAACGTAAAAATTATATAGGAGAGCACCACGAACGTGCATCGGTGTTCCCTTCTCATATATGTTATTAGTTCCTTTATACTTGACCACATTTGATGCAGTTCGAGGAAATGATATTTCTTCTGGTGATAATGATTTAAATTTAGTTCGACAACTATCAATATAATCTATCATCTCATCTTCAGTGCCACTCATCATCACTCTCAATCCTTCCTTAATCATGGTGCGACAAGGTGCAGGTGTTGATGACTTCACTGCTTCAATACCCATAATCTTTAACTTTGCATCTGCATATCGAACTCCTTCACTATCCCATACATTTAAGATATATCTTTTCTTTGCTGTCCATATACCACGATCTGCGATGTTCTCTCGTTTCATAAACATCTTTTGATCATAAGCATTTACGTAGTTCGCCAACGCTTGGTAAGAACTCTCAATATACTTTTCAAATTCCACTTCACACACCTTATTAAGGAACGACACAATGCCTTCAGTAGTCTTCTCTCTGCCTTGGTATACTGCGTCAATAAAAGGGCCCANATTAAGATAAATGGAATCGGTATCAGAAGCAATAACATAATCAACATCCTCCGTATTTAAAATTTTGTTCAGTTTACGATTCATCCGATTTTCAATCCATCGGATTGAAACTTGACCAGACAAAGTAATTGCTTCTGCATTTGCTAATTTAAAATAACGGAAGTACTGATTACCGATAGCACCATAAGCAGAATTAAGAGAGATCTTCTTTGCCATCTGGATATTGTTGCAACGGGCAATTTCTTTTTCCAACGCTTTTGTTTTTTTCTTCTCATATGATTTTTTTGCCTCAATCATTTTCTTTTTGAAGATGACTCTTTCGTTATACATCTTCTCCATCAGTTCGGGTAAAAACCCTTTGATGTCTTTGCGATACATTGCACCATTGGCACATACCGCATAATCCTTAAACATCTCAAATGTCACTTCCTCAGATAGAATTTTATCAACGTTAACAGATGGATGTTTTTGTTCAAGTAAGGTTTCTGGGGAAATATTATACTGCATAATCAAGTGTGGATACAGACTATTCAAGTCAAAAGAAACTACCCAATCATACTTGCCAGGTATTGGTTCTTTAACATATGCACCTGCATATTGTGAATCTTTATCTGTCCTCACCTTCGGAGGAATCACAACATTTTTCCTCTTCAGATAATTATATATGATTGAATCCCAAGTCCTTACTTGAAAGAATACATCTGTATAATTTACTTTTGCATCATATGCCATCGTTAGACAAAGTTCAATCAACTTCATCTTATCCTCAAGTTGATCTACAAGTTCAACGTCAATGATATTATATTCAATAAACTTTTGCCAGTTACCAGTATAGAAATCTCTGAACGTATCAAACTCAGAGTGGTCTAATTTCTTTTTACCAAGTTCAACAAAAGCAATATGGTCTAAGCGATATGATTCTTGGTTTGTGTATGTAAATTTACGATACAAATCAAGATAATCAATTACTGATATTCCAGCCATCTCACATGATATTTGTTTACGACCTTGTACAACAAAATCTTTCTTTCTTACATAACCCCAAGGAGAAAGTTTACGAACTTTCTTTTCACCCATCAATCTTTCAATACGTCCTACAATGTAAGGAATATCATACAACTCACAGTTCCAACCAGTGATAACCTCTGGTGTATTTCTTTCCCAGTATTCTAGAAAACGGTCAATTAAATTATATTCATCTGTGCATTGCACATACCTCACATCATCTCTTGTATTATTAAATGGACGAGATGCAAAACAAACTATCTTCTTTGTTGTATAATCTTGTAAAGTAATTGCAAGTAATTCTTCTGCACAATTAAAAACATCAGGGAAACCACTTTCAGCAGCAACCTCAATATCAATCGTAACTAATTTAATTTTACTAATATCAAACTTAATTTCTTCCTCTGGATATCTCTCAGAAATATACTGGCAGATATATCTGTCATTACCATACACATCAAAGTTTTCTACACCAGAATATTTCTCAATAAAACTTTTACACTCAGATATTTTACCAGGTTTAATTGGTTCTACACTTTCTCCTTCGAGAGTTTTATACTTTGATTTTTTCTTCGAAGGTACATAAAAAGTGGGATGAAACGTTTCTCTCGCAGTAAAATGCTTGCCATTCTCATATCCACGGACAAGAATTTCATCAAACCTTTGATGGACATTTGTATAAAACCTCATCTGATAATCTTACTATATTCGTCAAGCAATTTCTTTGTTGGGTCAACTAATGTTAATATCTTGTCAGAACTCATAAACATTTCTTTATTAGGAGTTAAGTCAGACATCCACTTTGATAGTTTACCATCTATTATAACACATGGGTTAATTAACTTACAATCAGGTTGACCAATATCTGCAAGAACTTCATCAATCTCCGCTATTAGAATCATTTGATTCACTAAGCACAAGACTTGGATCGTATTTGCTGGTTCCACTTCCTGATCCGTTGCTAGATCCGTCTGTATCATTAGATCGTCTTCCATTCATTTTTTCCTCGTAATTTTTTTTAACAGAATCAAGTGGTTCTGTAATACAAACCACCCAATCTTTATTTACAATAATATCATCATCCTTAGATAATGTCATCCATTTGTAATATGCAAGTTCATGTTTTGGTCTACTTTCATCTTCAACTAAAACTTGAGATGTTTTAATCTTAATACAATATGGTTTTCTAAAAAGATAAGATACTAATATATCAGTTTCTTCTTGACGAAACTCTGATATATCAGCAATTACCTCTTCTCCAGATTTTAGTAGTGCAAGTTTTATGCTCATAGTTAATCTTAATTAGAGTGGTAGATTCCTATAGCCGCTTATGCTGAACCTACCAAAGGGCATAACCGCAGCCAGTATTTCTCTGACGATTATATTATACCACAAAAAAAGGGTTCGTCAAGAACCCTAGTAAATTGCTTTCATGATATACTCTGTACTCAAAATCGGATCATTTCCTAAAAGATCTAATTGCATCTCATCTGCATCTACATATACATCATCTTTTCCTTTGCGACAATGTAACCAGTAGTATGTACCGTCTTCTCTTTTAAAGAAGTAACTCGTGTTATGTGAGTCAAGAGTAAACAGAGCAACAACATGAGGGTATTCAATTTTACGATTTGGATCTGGTCTACATGACTTACCCATGTCACCATACATGGGTCTTGCCCCACTACCGTGAGGAGTGGGTAAGTTTCGCCCATGATCTCCAAATAGATCGTATCCTTTGATCATTAAAGGTATACCTTTTTAGCATGATGTTCTGGAACAATCTTACCTAATGTGATTGTAAGAAGTCCATCTGCAAAAGTTACATCTTTAACTTCGACATCATCAGATAGTGACCATTGCCTTGAGAATGATCTCTGTGCTAGTCCTTTGTGACTATAAGTTTCTTCTTCTTTCTTTTCCTTAGTTCCTTCTACGAATATCTTACCATATTCTGTGTAAACTTTAACTTCTTTCTTTTTGAATCCTGCGAGTGCAATCTCTAATCTAGATTCAACGTTGTTTACGTGGACGATATTGTATGGTGGATAATTAGCATTTGTATTTGTATTCCAAAATTGTTGGAAGTAATCATCTAACCCTATGCTGTTTCTTGCGATCTTCTCCATTAATTCTGGAAGATCTGAAGCACTATATCTCTGTATGTTAGTCATGGTTCTCCTTAGTAAGCGAGTGTGAATTGTGTCCCCGAAGGCGACATTACTATTTAAGCACAAAACATAAAAAAGGGGGGTAGTGATATCCCCCTTATATTATACGGTTAAGAATAGATATGTTCTTTAAGAGTGACACGAGCAGCAACAGTTCTTCCTTTTTTAGCAACACTACCTATTTTTTCAAGGTCACAAGCATTGTCAATATTTGCAAGAGTTAGACCTAGATTTACAGTTGCCCAATCAAATAAATCGTTTAAGGTAAATACCTTTTCAATACCAATCTTCATGGAGTAAATAAATGCCATTCTTAGAATATTTAATAATTTGTACATGTGAACACTTCTTGATTTACCACCTAGAATGTCATTTCCACCCTTTACATATACATCACGAACTCTAACATTTCTGTGACCCCAATCAGCACTATCAACAGCAAATAGTTCCCATAATATCCAATCGACCACATTTAATCTCAATTTGAAAACTGATGTGTTTTCTCTATCTGACATCATCCACTTACTAATATCCTTATCACTCATTTGTGATATGATATTGCTTTTCTTTGTTTTACCAAATGATAAGTTGTCTTGCCAATATTGAAGTACATCTCCATCACTAATAGCATCTATCTTTTTAAGTAATTCATCTAAGAATTCATCATAGTAAGGTGCTTCACCTTTTAAGTGTAATGATGTCATATCAAGACATAATGCTCGAAATACTGCATTCCATGAATGAGAGTATTTGATGATTGATGATGTTCTTGGGTCAACATTTTTTATAATGTCTTGATACTGACTAAATGTTTTTGCCATATCTTGCACCTTTTTAGGAACTGCACAATTATCAATAAGTCCCAAAGGTCTATCCATATCAGTTTGAGTCCATTTAACTAAATCAGATTTTCCTGTAGTAACGTCTAATAAACCAAATCCACCTAATACAGACGTATAGTTATCAGATTTTGATTTTCCTGATGCACTATTGTCAATAGTTTCATAGAGTGCCTCATATTCATCAAGAGAATTGACAAATATGATTTCAAACCTTAATTCTTCATCATAATCAGGTACGAAGTCATTTATAGTATAATCTTTAGGAATATCTATTTTTCCGTTAAGAATATTAGTTAATAATACTAATAAAGTATTGCCATTTGCTTGTAGTGGTTCCCAAGCATTAATCTCATTCCCAAAACAATCTGTAAAAGATTTTGTTGGAATGAATAAAATGTTTCCAAGATTTGCTGCTACTGATCTGTAACCCCTATATTTGCCTGTGCTATCTTTTTGTAAGAAATGTGTTCTGTATACATCAGTTTCATCTCTTTCTTCTGAATTTCTTTGAAGAGTAACTGGTATAGTTGCTTTTTGGTATGTGTTACCAAGTTTTATTAATAGTCCACCAAAAACTGGTATGGACATAAAAAATGACTCAACACCTTGTGCAAATTCTTTTCGTGCACGAGACATCAAGATCTCTGTTAATAAATTTTTCATAAAAACTCCGTGTTTATTTTAGAGTGTCAGAAACGTGTTAATTTTGTTCTGACGTGTTGTATATAGTATAGCACATAATTAAAAAATGTGCAAGTATTATGAAATAAAAATATTTACTGCCAATATTCGTCTAATACGTCAAATACTCTGTTGAGGTAATCATTTGCTCCTTTACATTCCCATTCTCCCTTTTCACCAATCTCACATTTATAATGCAATTCTCTTTTAAGTTGCATGAGTTTATTAGTCATAGCAACCTTGTCTAGTCTTCCGTTCATGGTTACTCCTCGGTTTTCTTTTTCTTTCCTATATTATACTTTGTTTCGAGTATCCATTCGTGTTTTTCTTTGTATGCTAACACTTTTATCTGATTTAATGGTGCGATATCAGTAATTTTACTTACGTTCATAATAGTGATTAACCCCCAATCAGATAGTAACTGAATGATACGATTACGACGTTGAACATCATTCTGAGTTAGATTTGCATGCTTACCATCTAACGCAAATAGTTCTTTAAAATGTACAATATAGTATCTTCCTTGCTTATGTAATATGTGACAGGATTGATAGATCTTTTTCTCTTTACGAGATGCTACTCCAATACGTGTAAGTGTTTCACGAACTTTTAGGAAATCATCTGGTTCATTCAATGTAATCTCAATCATTTGATCCGTAGACCATTTTACCTCAGGCTCGGTAATCATTTCGCTCCTCCAGTTTCAAATTTAGATTTTATAAAATTAAGTTGTTCTTTACTTAAGATACGTAGAGCTTGCTTTGCCTTTTCGTTACTATAACCATAATAACGTTTCACACAATCAAGATCCTTGATCTCATCCTTACGAAGCCAAGGAGAGAATCTCTTTCGCTTCCTCACACTATTTAGAAAAAAGGAATACTGAAGGTCACTATCTAAGTGTGCATTTAAGTTCATTTCGTTTGCAAAAAGAACTGTATCTAGATGACCAGACATGCAGCGATTAATGATGTAAGCAGGATATTTTGCTGTGGGATCATCTTTAAATAGATTCTTTTTTGTGTGGTTGATTGAGTTCAACCAGTCTTTCAATTCGTAACTCATCTTATAATTTGAATGTCTTGGTCTTCTGTCCAGAGTTCTACCTTATCTCTGAATCTGTTTTCTTTCTTTAGTTTATCATATCTTTTACCTGCCTTCTTTTTCCACCATGATATGATGTTTTCAAGATAAAACTTATCCCAGTTTTGACCTTTAACTAATTGTGTTTGCTCTCCAAGAATCACTTCCCTTACATTTTCATAACCATAAGTTGACATATAAAATCTTTTCTTTTCAGTAAGACTTTGTGCCATTTCTATAATATCATTAAATTTTTTTAATTTATCCAAGTCATCTAAAGAATTTCTTATAAGAGATATCATCTTTGTTTGTCTTTTTAATTTCTTAGATGATGCTTTATTTTCAGTTAGGGGTTGATCATTATTATATTTTTTAAATTCATCATGAAGATGATGAAATGCTTTCTTATACAGAACAGGAATAAATTTACTTTCAGTTAAACCTTTATGTCTTATAAAAGGTTTTAATCCATCGTATTGAGATGAAGAACTACTTGAACCATAGAGAGATGTTGTTTCAAAAAGTGCTATTTCTTTTTCAAATACTTCATTTAATTTTTCTCTCATAAAATGAGATATACAAATTAGTGCGAGTAATTTGCCACCAAGATAATTATATCCAAATGGTTGAGTTGGAACAATAGCAAAACCCATCACTGCATGTCTATTAAAAATTTTAAGATCTGGTGCTTTACCTAACCAAAGATTTCTTGGTTTAGAATTTATAAGTGGTGATTGCATTCTAATAAATCCCACCACCTTATTAGTATTCTTTTCATAAACTAACATTCTTAACTCTCTACCAGGAATATTATCTTCATTATTATGAGATGATACTGCCTTGATTGCCCTTTTATAATATTTTTGATCTATACCATTATGAAATCTATTACCAACAAATCTAATATCAAAGTCCATCTCTTCTGGATGAATATCATAATTAAAAAAATCATCTCCAATACTACCTTCATTTAGAAACTGAGATAAGTCTGCCCTACTTTCACCACTATCTGATTCAAAATCTTCTATGACTTGCTTCTTTACAAAACGAAGATAGTCTTCAAGACAAGTATAATTTTTAAAATAATTGATAAATTCATCTGCTGCCCAATTAGCAAAATCTACTGGAATTTTATCTACTACTTTCATTTAAAATTACACTCCACCATTATCTCCGTGAGAGCAGCAAGGAGATTGATTTCCTGATCTGATACAAAGGCAATCTGGTACTGATACCTAGCAATAATGAGCACAGCAGCAGCAACGCTAGGGTTTTCAAGGGCATCAAAAAGAGCATCGTAAACATGACGCAATAATACAGAAGGATCATTGTCCAAGTTATCGACAACCCATTTGCGAACTTCTGGGAAGTTTTTTTCTTTGAGGTTTTTAAGGAGGTCATTGACTTTTACTTCTGAAAAATGAACAAGAATACCAGAGTCTATTTTACCACTAATAGAATATCTTTGGCATTCATTTAAGACTCTTCTCCAATCAGGAAAATGTTTATTAATTAATTCTGCAAGAACTTTTTTATCTGCATCACATCCCTCTGCTTCTAATATACTATTCAACCTTTTAAAGAATGTATGTGCAACTTCTGCCTTTTCTTTTCCTTTGATACCAAAATCAATTACTGAACATCTTGAATGCAATGGTTCAATAATTTTGTTTTTGTAATTACAAGTAAATATAAATCTACAATTATTTGAGAACTCTTCGATAAATGCTCTCAATAATAACTGAACATCATTACCAGTATTATCTGCTTCATCAATTATGATTATCTTATGTTTTGCATCAGAAGATAAAGAAACAGTTGATGCAAAATTCTTTGCATTGTTTCGAACAGTATCTAAGAATCTTCCTTCATCAGATCCATTAATTACATAATAATCTACACCAAGTTCATGGCATAGTGCTTTTGCTACAGTTGTCTTTCCAATACCAGGTGGCCCAGACAAAAGCATGTTTGGGATCTGACCTGATTTTACAAAGTCTTTAAATGTGTTTTTAATACTTTGTGGAAGAATACAATCATCAATTGTTTTGGGTCTATATTTTTCAACCCATATAAAATCACTCATCCGATATTCCTAAGTAAGATTTGATTGCTATTAGTGTTTCCAAAGGTATCCAAGTTGGTGTTTCATCTTGAAACTGAACTTCTACCTCTGTAATATTTTGTTGATGAAACCTATCGTAAGTTTCTCTTGTGTTTTTGACAATATTAAAAGGACTCATCATTCAGCACCTCTCCAATTTTTTCTCATTGTAACATAAGTTTCATCTTTTGCCACTTTGTCTCTCATTTTTTTGAAAACATTTGCAGAACGGGACTTTTCACAGTGTAGTGCGGTTGGCGACTGCGGTGATACGGAACCATCTCTAGAGTACTTCTTCCCACTAGGATGATTTGCATACCTACGGGAGCGAGTAAATCCCATTTCAAGAAACTTCCTTGCCATATCCATTCCAATGAAGTCCTGTTGCTCCTTATAGTCACAAAACATGGAGTAGATTTTATTAGCAGATTTGCGAGCAATATCTTCATTTACAAATCTCCAATGAGAG